>Ga0208147_1000037_pt1 | contig 40302 bp, 59 predicted proteins | sample DEB3_08_DNA_FD_184520 | JGI IMG/M metagenome (GOLD analysis project Ga0208147, IMG submission 184520) | Aqueous microbial communities from the Delaware River and Bay under freshwater to marine salinity gradient to study organic matter... | ecosystem: Environmental > Aquatic > Marine > Coastal ... | reverse complement strand
GGGCGGGGCTAATGCGTTCCCATGGAAGGGGGCGTCCGACACCGAGGCCCATGTCATCAGCGAGCGCATAGACACCTACGTTTCCCTCTGCATGACGGCGCTCACCCGCGCCAACATCCGGGCCTATCCCGTAGAGGCCGGGGACATGGCACAGGCCAAGGTGGTGAGTAGCTTCCTCAAGTGGATGACTGCCCACTACATCCCGCGTTTCCAGCAGGAGATGGAGCAGGGGGCCAACCACCTGTTTGAGCGTGGGCTGATGGTGACCTACGTAGGCTGGGAGCGTTACGAAAGCAGCTACCTCCAGAGCATCACATTGCAGGAGATTGCGGACGCCTCCCCCGACCTTGCCCGCCTCATTCTTGAGGGGACCAATGACGATCAAATCGTCGTTCTCCTGCAAGGCATCTACGAAAACCTGACCACGAAGCGAGGTAGGAAAGCCCTGAACCAGCTTCGAAAGAAGGGGGCTGCGGAGATTCCTGTCACCCGCCGCAAGATTGACCGTCCCTGTGTCAAGGCGTGCTCCCCGGACGGAGAAGTGTTCTTCCCGCCCTATTGCATGGACCCGCAGAAGGCTCCTTACGTCTTCTACAAGACGCTGATGACGGCGCAGGAGATTGAAACCAAGGTGGTTTCTGAGGGCTGGGACCGTGCTTGGGCCGACTACGTTATTGAGAATTGCAAGGGCGTCCAAACGCTCCCTATGGGCAGCGGCAACGTCATGGCTCGTCGGGAGATTGTCGGCGTGGAGAACCCGCAAGACCTGTACGAAATTGTCCGGGGCTATCAGCGCCTCATTGACATGGAGGACGGCGGGCAGGGCATCTATTGCACCGTCTTCCACCCGAATTACAGCGGCACCAAGGAGGATGTGCCCGCCTACGCCAAGTTTGAGCTTCTGAACGGCTTTGAGGACTACCCCTTTGTCGTCACCCGTCTAGCCGAGGATGACAAGCGGATGTACGATGTCATCACCATTCCCGAGAAGCTGCGTGGCCTGCAATGGCAGGTTAAGGTGGAGCGGGACAGCCGCGTTGACCGTAACGGCCTAGCCACTGTTCCCCCGCTTCTGCATCCGGTAGGCAAGCCCCCGTCCGGAGAATGGGCTCCTGGCGGACGCATTGGCCGCACCCGCCGCGAGGACTTTGAGTTTGCCCCCACCCCTCAGTTCAATCCCGGTTCTGTAGAGATGGAGCAGACGATGTTAAAGGCTGCTGACCAGATTATGGGGCTGGACGTGGAGAACCCGCTCTCAACGGCAAAGCGGCAGTTCTACCTCGATAAATTCCTGTCCCACGTCCAAGATGCCATCAAAGCCGCGTTCAAAGCGTTCCAGCGTTTTGGCCCCGATGAGGTGTTCTTCACCGTTACGGGCGTTGCCGACCCGCAGAAGTTCCAAAAGGGTAGTCCAGACGAGGATTTTAACCTCCGCATTAGTTTCGATGTCCAGAACTTCGACCCGGAAGCAGACGACAAGGGCGTAGAGCAATTCCTGCAAATCCTGCCCTACGACAAGAACGGGCGCATCAACATTGATACGTTGGTAGAGGCTCTGGCCTATCGGATTGACCCTGTTCTGGCCGATGCCATGTTGCAGCCCGTAGAGGTGGCGCAGCAGAAGGTGCTCAAGGACGTTACGGACGACCTCACCAAGATTAGCTCGGCCATTGAAGTTGGGGCGCGGCCTAATGGGGCGCAGATTGCAATGCAGCTTATCCAGCAATACGCCTCCCAGCCGGACGTGGCGCAGCGGCTACAGACAGACAACGCCTTTGCCCAGCGGCTACAGAAGTATTCCGCCCAGTACGAACAGCAGATTGTGCAGGCACAAAACGCGGAGATCGGGCGCATCGGTACAGCGCCCGCCGCTATGGGCTCTGCCACCACTCAAACAGCTAACACCGTCAACTAATACCAAATGAGCGTTACAGTAACCAAACAGCAGTCGGCGGAGCGTTATGTTCTGTCGTCCAATTCCGCCACCGGCACCATCCCCCCCTTTGGCAGCCGTGATAGCGTTCTTCTCAAGAACAGCGCCGCCACGGATATGACGTGGACGGTGACTGGCACCGACACCGTTGACGGGGACAGCACCATCAATCTTGGGCCTTATTCTGCCGTTGAATTGATTCGGGGAGCCACGGAATGGAAAGCCGTCTCCTCCTACGACAAGCGGGAGAATGAAAGCATCAATGAAACGGTGTACGGCGACCTTGAGGTGCTTGGAGACATCACCGACGAAGAGGGCACGGCCTACTTGGGCGCTATTTCCGCCCTTCCGTCCCTCGACACCACCACGGCTGTTGGCGATGCTTTCACCAACCAGCCCGCGAACGATGGCATTGAGGTGTTGAGTGATTCCAACGATGACACGACGCAAACCGTCACCATTATTGGAACGACTACCGGAACGGACACGGTTGTTGTGGAAACCGTCACGCTTACGGGCACTACGGCTGTCTCCACGGCGAAGACGAATTGGGGCGTGGTCCTGGCGGTGAAGAAGAGTGCTGCCACCGCTGGCACCGTCACCGTCCGCGAGGCTTCGGGCAATGCCACCATCACGGCGGGCCTTACGGCTGAAGTTCTTAGCGTTGGCGTCAACACCGTGGATGCGGCGGATCAAGCTGCCTACAATCGCCTGCTCTCCATTGTGGCCTCTGGCTCTACTACGAAGCAAATTGGCCTGAAGGGAACAGACAACACCGATGCCGTCATCTATGACAGTCAGGCTCTCACGGGGACTACGGCTGTTCTCTCCAATTCGGTCTTCCGCACCATCACCGAGATTTACACGGGCGATCTTGAAGGAACGCGCACGGCGACGGTGACGAATAACACCGACCTCGACATCAATGGGGCTCCGTTGGGCTACACCAGAACGGCTTATGGCGTGGGCACGGCCTATGCCTTTACGAATACGGCTGCGGCGATTGACTTCGGCACCACCGACCCGTCCATCACGCTCGCGGAGGCTGGCACCTACGTCATCTACGGTCAGGTGCAGCTTGCCTACAATGCGGCTACGGTGGTTGCGGAAACGGCTACGGTGAAGGTTCGCCGCACCAATAACACGGCTGCCGACCTCTCTTCGGTTGTCGTCATTGACCTCCCGGTGGCTACCACTCTCACGCATAGCTACGGCGTCGTCACCATCCCGCCCGTCGTCTATACGACTACGGCCACGGATGACGTTGTTACCCTCTTCGGCAATGTCTCTGCTGGCCTTGGTGCCGGAACCATCGACGCCACGGCGGTTGGAACGAGCATTGTCGCCGTCCGCATTAAATGAGTAGCGACCCTCTTAGGCAAGACATTGAAAAGCTGCACCATCTGGAGCATTTCTTGCGTCTTTGCGCCCACATCTACGCCGCCCGCGAGGAGCAGGTCAAGAAGCTATACGGGGCGGACGAGGGAAAGATACGCGAGATTAGCGGCAAAATCCAGGCGTATGAGGACGTGCTTGAGCTAGTCGACTGGGATTCTATACGGAGCAGGGCGGCACAATTGTAAGCGATAAGAGCCCAGCCAACCCCCGGAAGCCTAGTGCTTGCCGGGGTTTTTTGTGCCCAAAAAGCGGCACCCCTATAATGACCCCATCGCAGTCGCCATGGCGTTGAGTTGGCGGAAATAATGTCAAACACAGTCGTAGAGGCCAACGCTGGGGCCGAAGCAAGTCCAGTGGAGAAGAAGATGTCTGAGCAGGATTGGATTCTGCGAAGGCAAGCCGCTCACGGCAAAGCTCCTGTAAAGGAAGCCCCGAAAGCGGAGGAGGAGAAGCCAAAGGCAGAGGAAGCGCCCGAAGGGGGCGAATCCAAGCCGGAAGCCGAAGCTCCCGCAAGTGATGACGTTCTTTCAAAGGCTAGAAGTGGTAGTTTGGATGATCTATCCGAGGAAGAGTTGGGCCAATTGGCTAAGACCCTTGGCTCGCGTGCTGTAGCCCGTTTTGGCGAATTAACGGCCAAACGACGGCAGGCAGAGGAGGAAGCCGCGCAACTACGTGCGGCCCTCGCTTCCAAGGAAAAGCCCGCAGCAGAGCCTATTGCCAACAACCCGTTTGCGTCTCTCAAGACCAGCGCGGAACTGGAGGCCAAGGCCAAGGAAATCAAGCAGTCGATTGACGTTCTGGAGGAAGCTCTGGACGGCGCAGATGGCTTGGGAGCCGAGGATGCTGTGGCTACGGGGCCGAATGGGGAGGCTTACACGAAGAAACAGATTCGTGAGCGTCTCCGGTTGGCGCGGAAGGCGCGGGACGAATACCTGCCCGATGTCGCTCAACGCATTGTCAAGCGTGAGCGTGCGTCGGCCATGAGAGTCGCGCTGGAAGCAGATACGCGCAAAGCCCTCCCGTGGATCGAGGATGAGAAGGATGAGCGGACGCAGCGGTATAAGGCCATGATTGGGGACGAACGCCTCAAGCGAATTGAGGAAGTAGAACCCGAGGTGGCTGCACAACTGCCCTCCCTGTTGGCACATTCTGTAAACAGCATGTTTGCCCGCAAGGAGATCGCTATTGAGCCCGTAAAAGCCCGCATCCCCCCGTCCCCGCCAAGCAATCCGTCAGGAGGCAATGCTGCCAGCAGCAAGCCCGATGCCGCCACTTCCAAGCAGTTGAAGGAGCTTCGTGAACGCGCAGCCCAGACAGGCAAGACGAGCGACTGGACCTCCCTTCGGACACAGCAACTCAGCAAGAGAAAATCTCTGTAAGCAATGGCCTTTTCAAACACATACGATACTACTAACACGGGCTCGGCGGTAAGCAACCGCGAAGACCTGTCCGATGCGCTCTCGATCCTCGCCCCGCAGGAAACCCCTTTCCTGTCGATGGCGGCGAAGGAGAAAGCCACCGCCACCTACCACGAATGGACCGTTGATAGCCTCGCGGCTCCCGTCACCACCGGCATTGCCGAGGGTGCGGACGTTACGGCCTATACGGACAAGTTCGCCAACCGTGCGCGTCTTGGCAACTACTGCCACACCCGCCGCCGTGACTTCATGGTGAGCAACATCCAGAACGCCGTCGATAGCGTCGGCCCTGCGAAGATTGCCCAGGCGGAAACGAAGGCGGTTAAGGAGATCAAGCGTGACTTCGAGGCGATTCACATGGGCACGCAGGACCGTGCGGCGGAAGATGGCGCGGGCACCGCGTACACCTCTCGCGGCCTCGGTGACTGGATTGATAGCGCGGGACCGTCTGACGTTCCTTCGGCCTATCGCACCCCGTCCGGGTCCATCCATGCGTCGTCCACCTTCACTGAGACGGTGCTTAATGGCCTGATTACGTCCATCTACCGGACGAATGGCATGTCCAACAGCCTGACGCTGATTGCCGACACCGCCCTTCGCGCCGTTATCACGGGCTTCACCAAGACCTCGGCGGACACGACCCCGGCCTACCGTAACATCACGCAGAGCGCCGATAGCGGTTCACTGCGGTTCTCGGTGGAAATGTACCATTCGGACAACGGCGTTGTTTCGATTGTGAACATGAACCCGGACTGTGCGCCTGACACCACCAACAAGGACACGGGCTACCTGATTAACTGGGACTACGTTGCTACGGCGGATCTTATTCCGCTCGGCAGCCAGCGTGCCCCCAATCTGGGTGGCGGCGACCGTGGTTGGGTGGACATGACCTCGACGCTTGTTGTCAAGCATCCGGGTGCCCTCGGCAAGATCACCGTCCTTAGCTAATAACCCGGAGGACTACTACTATGGCTAAACTTACTATCAACGAGAGCGCCAATTCCTTCTGGACCGACGTTGGCACGGTGGATTTCAACGATCTGATCACCCTCGGTACGGGTAATCGGCTCACGATTGCCACCATGCCCGCTAACAGCGCCGTGGAAGCGGCCTGCGTGTGGAAGATTACGGCTGCGGCTGGCTCTACCTCTGTCGTGTTCGACATTGGCACGACCAGCGGCGACCCGGACGAGTTCATCGACAACCTTGATGCGGACGGAATGACGGTCCCTGTGTTCAACACGGGCGACCAGTTTACGTCCAATTACAGCAAGTTTGTGAGCGCGACGGCCTCGGCTGCCCCTGTGTACCTGAAACTCACGGATGCGGCTGTCGCGTCCCTGACGGCGGGCAAGTGGGGTTGGGCTCTCCGCATCGTCAACCTGTCGCAATACAACGGCTAATCCCGTAAGCAGGTAGCGTAGAATCAGGGGGCGGGCGGGCCAAACGGTCCCCCGCCCCTTTTCTATGCAAATCATCATCCCCCCCAAGAAGTGGACAGACGGGGACATTGGCAAAGCCATGATGCGGGAGCTTCGTTCCGGCGTTGAGTTTTTGAAGGCCAAGGAGAAGGAGCGGGAGCTAAAGGCCGCAGAGGAAGCCAAGCAGATGCGGCAGCATAAGGAGATCAAGGGGCTGGGGCGCTGTGTCGCCGTCATCCCTGAATGGGAGTTCTTCCGTATGCACAAGAAATACGGGCAGGAAGAGACTCATTCCAAGGAGTTTCTGAACTACTACCAGAAGCGTTTCCCGCATCTGGCTCCTAACAAGCTCTGATGCAAACTGATACTTGGACCAATTTGTTTGCTCGCATTGAGGGGCTTGCCGGGGTGGATAGCTTCACCTCCACGGAAGAGACGTTTGTAACGTCATTCATCAATCGCCGGGCCTACCAAGCCTACCGTCTTACGGACACATGGGCGCGGTACATTGTGGGCGCAGAGGCCCGTCCTGGCCCTTCCAACGTCATCCCGTGGGAATACACGGAGACGGACGGAAATCGCGTTATTTCAAGCGCAACGCGGTCTGGAAGCACCGTTACGGTGGTAGTGACGGCGGACATAGACGGCGACTTCGTTTCCGGCCAATATGTGACGATTGCGGGGCTGTCCTATTCGACGGCCAACCCGAACGGGGTGTATCAGGTGACGGTGGGCGGCGATGACACGTTCTCCTTTGAGCTTACGGGCGACCCAACGGGCACGGAAACCTATGGCGGAAGCGGGACGGTGGCTCCGGTGGCTCTGAATGACGTAGATACGTTCATCCGGGTGTTCAATGGCAACCCCTACGACCTCAACAGCGTGCCAGAATTTCGCTTCTACGTGGAAAGCGACGGAGCCCACGTTGTGGCCAATAGCACGGATTTGGCGGGGTTCTGGGTGTGCTACAAGAAGCGTTGGGAAGGCCCGTATGAGGACGGGGATAACATTCCCCTGGAGTTCTTCAATTACACGGCGCATGGGGCTTATGCCGACTTCCTTCGCATGGACGGACAGGTGGACAAGGCTTTGGCCGAAGAGTCTGCCGCCCAGCAATACCTACTGATAGAATTGGAGCGTCCGCAGAACCAAGCCAACTCCCGCCTAATCTCTTCTTTCGCCACACACGGCACCACTCAAAACCGCTAATTCCATGGGACTCGCAGCCACCAACATCAATTATGCCGGGCTTCCGGTGAGCGCCACCAACCCCCTAACCGTTGGCGGGGCCGTGCTCAATCCGACGGCCAATTTTACGCGGCCTTCTGATACGACGGCATACGCCTCTGGCGACCTCGTAGCCAATAGCACCACGGCTGGCAGCGTCGCGGCCATGTCGCTCACCGTGACGAATACGGCGGCGGGTAGTTTCATGCTTCGTCGTCTCAAGCTGCATAAGAGCGGGACAAGCACCACGAACGCCAGCTTCCGCGTCCACTTCTACCGGGGTTCTGCCACCATCACCTGCGCCAATGGTGACAACGCGGCGTTCTCCACGGATCAGGTGGCCAACTACCTTGGGGCGTTCGATGTTACCATCGACCGTGCTTTTACGGACGGGGCTGCGGGGCTTGGTCTTCCCGTCGTAGGCAACGACATCAACATCAAGAACGCTTCCGGCAGCACCATTCAGGCGCTTATTGAGGCGCGTGCGGCCTATACGCCCGCTAATGCTGAGGTGTTCACCGTTACCTTGGATGACCTGGTCAACTAATGCCAAGCCCGCGACAGGCAGCATTGTTTGGGGGTGGATTCAGCCCGTACACGCTGGCTGATAATGCGGCGGTGTATTCGTTGTCGGGGTCTGCCTCCGACTCCGCCTACCTGATCGACGGCAGCAATCGCCTCTACTACGTGGCGGACCGGAGCAGGAACAGCGCGGTGAATGTTCTGCTACTTCCACAGGTTACGGGCAATCGTTGTTCACTGACGACGGGCACGGCTATTGGCACAGGAGACGTGAGTGTAAGCCTGACGTTTCAAGCGGCTTTGTCTGCGACCACAGCTGGCGTGATGTCGCTGTCCAGTAGTGCGTCGACGAACAACGTAAGCAGAGCATTTTTTTGTGAAACTAGAAGTTCTGGCGAGATAGAGTTTAATTTGCTCGGGGCCACCACATCCGACTTTCGGAGACTGTCGGTAGCTAATTTCTCAAGCACGTATACTGGGCAAGTTGTCACCGTGACGTTTACGAGGACCGGCACGACGTTCGCAGCCTACGTCACCACGGCGGCGGGAGTAACAGCAACGCTTTCCGGTTCTGAGACGACAGGCGGCACCCCGCCCGATTGGTCTGACACGATCACCAGCACGAGCACAAATATCGGCTTCAACTCAGGGGTCGAAACACAACCGGGCGCGATCTACCGTGCGGCGGTGTATTCCAAGGTACTTTCTGCGGCTGAAATCATCGCGAACGCGGCGGGCACGATACAGAGCAGCAACGTGGTGTTCGTGGATTTCGGCCTCGCCGCGAAGTTTGCCACGTCGTTCACGGCGACGAGCGGACAGACGGTGACGGTGACGCAATCCGCCATCGCCCTTCCCGCCCGAATTCACGGGGCGCGAGACCTGTATCAGGGGGTGCAGGCTAATCAGCCGATATTTAGCGTCAGCGGCGGGTACAACATCGCGACGTTCGACGGCAGCAACGACTACCTGAAGAGCGCGGCGTTCTCTCTTAGCCAACCGGAGAGCGTCTATTTCACCGGCAGTCAGGTGGGCTTTACGGACGGCGACACCGTTTGGGATGGAAACACGCAAAACAATATGCGCTGTTACCAAAAAACGTCTGCGCCCAATCTGAACTTTTTGGGCGGTACTCCTGACGTTGCTGGTGTTACCGACATGACGGTTGGGGTGCGGGCCGTTCTCTCCACCGTTTACAGCGGATCGTCATCCTCTCAGCGAAAAAACATTTCTGCGGCTATTACGCGGACCACGGGAACGACTGCGGCTAGTGGCTTTACGGTTGGCGCGGATGGTAATGTCGGTAATTCAAGCAACATCACTTGGAGTGAAGCCCTGCTCCGTTCCGCCGCCGACGCTGACGCTCTGCAACTGCGGATCGCGGCCTATGAGATGCGCCGCTGGGGGGTAACGCCATGACCATCCTAGTGTGCGACAACGAACTCCATGCCGAGGTGGTTGATAGCCTGATCGCCTCCTACATCCGCGACAAGGACGGCAACCCCTGCGGCGCTTGGTCTGGCATCTACACTGACGGCGACCGCTGCGGCATCCTGTGGGAGCCGGTGTGCGCGGAAGTGCTGGGCGACCCGGAGACGGAGGCGCTTCCGCTTGTGGAGGCGGCTGACGGGGAATGGACGGTGATGCTACCGGAGGCTTCTCCAGAGGAGGCGCTGTGAGGCCATTCCTTGCCCTATTCCTTGCGTTTATAGCCATTTCGTGTGCCCGGAAGGGTGAACCTATGGCTGCAGGGGCAAACCTCTCTAATGCGGAGCTACGGGGGTTATTCCCGATGGCTTTCCTGCCAGACAAGGGTTATTCGATTGTCCACACGGCATGGCTGAAAGGCTATTACAGCGATTTCCGAGACGACCTGTTTTCCAAGGACATTGTGGGCTGGGAGGGACGCTTTGACTGCAACAAGTTTGCGACGGCGTATGCCTCTGGCGTCCAAATGCGCTTCTACCGCGACCAATTCCACGCCTACAACCCGGCTCAAGCTGCGGCTGTAGGGGAGGCTTGGTATGTCGGACCCCTTGGACCCCATGCCATCAACCTAGCTATCACGGAACAGGGTCCGGTGTTCATTGAGCCCCAAACGGGCAAATTCCTGACGCTCTCCCCACAGGAACTGGCCTCAATCTACTACGTGAGGTTCTGACATGCCCGGAATTGTCGATCTTCTCTTTAATGCGGCGGGCGGCGGGGTGTTTGGCTCCATCCTGCATCTTGGCACCGGCATCTTTGAAACCTGGCGCAAGAAGAAGGACGCCGAGGTGGAAATCATGCTGATGAAGGCCAAAACGGAGTCGGCAGAGAAGGCTGCCGCATGGGATGCCTTTGCCCGCTCTCAGGGTTCGCAAGCCCCGTTTGTGGTCCCTACGGGCGTTCTGCCGTGGGTGGCGTCCCTGTTCACCATTGTTGAGGCTTTCCGCACGTTTACCCGCCCCGGCCTGACATGGGCGCTTCTATGCGTCCTTGTCTACGTTTTTTCCGTATCCCCTGAACAAGCTAGGCAGGCAATGCTTGGCGAAATAACCTTCGGTGCCTTTACCGCCCTTTTCTGGTGGTATGGAAGCCGGTATTCCAAGAAGTGAACATGAGCGAAAAAGCGAAAGACGCACTCTCCCGTTGGTTGCCGACGATCATTGCCATCATTGCCATTGTGGGAAACATCCTGTGGCTGGGGGCTAAAGCCGGGGCTTTGGAGCAACGTATCATCTACGTTGAGGCCAGCACGTCCGCTGCTGTCAGCCGGGCGGAATACATTGCCGACCGCACGGCAGCACAGGCCATGTACGCGGAGATGAAGCAAAACCTTCGGGACATTTCGCAGAAGCTCGACCGTATTGTTGAGGCTCGCGCCCGCTAATGGTAAATAGCGACAAGATCGAGAAGGTGTATATCACCAACCGGGAATTACCCGGCACGTCCTCCACGCAGGAGGGGCACTTAGAGGTGGCAATCCACGGCCCACGCCTTCCGTTTGGGTCTGTGCATTGCGAAAGTCTCACGCCCATCTTCCAGACTGATTCCGTCTACGGGATCAACTCCTCGGAGGCGCTGGCAACATCGGGTCGGTCGATTGCGGGCGCGGGAACGGGAGCAACCTCCGGGGCCAACGGGATGTTCAAGTGCAACACGGGCACGACCTCCTATTCTTTTGCCACCATCCAGTCGCGTAGACGCCTTCGCTATCGTCCCGGCCAAGGCACAGTCGGGCGCTTTTCAGCCCTTTTCTCGGCTCCAGTGGCATCTAGCATTGTCGTTGCGGGATTCGGCACGTCGGAAAGCGGCTTCTACTTCGGATACAACGGCACAAGTTTTGGCGTGCTGCACGTCACGGGAGGGGTCCGCGAGTTGCAGACCATGACCATCACCACGGCGTCAACGGCAACCAACGACTACGTGGTGACGCTTCCGAACGGAACGACAGCCAACGTCACGGCTACGAATAACAGCAGCACGGCGCGGACGGCCTATGAGATTTCACGGGGCACGTTCCCCGGTTGGGATGCGTGGAGCCGTGGCAGCACGGTCCTTTTTCTCTCCAACTCCGCAGGCCCGGTGACAGGCACGTTCTCGCTGGCACAGACGGGCGCAGGTTCCCCAGCAGCGGCGACAGTGGCGGAGACGACTGCTGGCGTGGCGTCCACGGATACATGGGTGGCGCAGAGTAGCTGGAACGGGGACAAGCTGGATGGAACCGGGTATAGTGGCATCACGCTAGACCCTTCCAAGGGTAATGTCTTCCAGATCGGGATGCAGTATTTGGGGTTTGGCTGCGTCACGATGAGCGTGGAAACGGTAACGCCGGACGGAAACAACCCCGACTTTGTGGTTGCCCATACGTTTCGGTTTCCCAACGCCAGAACGACCCCACACGTCAGCAACCCGTCGTTCCCCTTCACGATGGCTGCTTATTCAGCGGGATCGACAACGGACGTAAGCGTGAGCGTTGGGAGTTTTGGCGGGTTCACCGAGGGTCAGAAACGCCTGACCGGCCCGCGCATGAGTTACTTCAATACGTCAGGCGTTACCAGCAGCACGTCCGCGTACACCCCGATTTTCACCGTCCGAAACGACAGGGTGTACGGCGGGAAGGCCAATCAGAGCGTGGTCAACCTGTTGTCCGTTGGTGGAGTCGCCAAGAGCACCACCGGCATCACGTCGTTCTTTGTCATACGCAACGCCAATCTGACGGCCGGGAATCCCAATTTCACGAGCTACGCCACTACGTCCTGCACCTACACTGATACGGCGGCAACAGCCTGCACGTTCGCTACGAATGACCAAGTGGTGTGGACGGGCACCGTGGCGGGCGATGGATCGTTCGTATTCCCGTTCTCCGACGATGTGACGCTGCAACCCGGCGAATCTATCACTATTGCGGTGCGTTCCGTCACGTCCACGGCCACCTGTGTAGGTCAGCTAAACACCCGAGAGGACCAATAGGATAGAATACCCCTATGGCCCGCTACAATTCATTTGGGCAGCTTGACAGCCCCGTAACGTCTGCGGGGGACATGTTCTTCAAGGGCTTCAATGCCCGCCTTCGCCCCGACCAGCTACAGCCGGGGATGCTGGCCTACAGCCAGAATGGACGCATGGACGTGGATGGGGCATGGCAGCAGCGAAAGGGCTACAACTACTTCGGCGGCACCGTTGCCGCGCCTACCTCGGCCCTTGTCATCCCGTTCTACCTCTACGCCACCAAGAACATTTCCACGGCCACCCGTTCTGGGACTACGGTGACGATTACGACCACGGCAAGCCACGGGTTCACCACGGCTACGCAGGTGGGCATTGCGGGGCTTACTGGTACGGTGGACCCCAACGGCAACCGAACAATCACCGTAACGGGGGCTACGACGTTCACCTTTACCATTGCTGGGGCGGGCGGCAGCGAAACCTACGGCGGCACGGGCACCGTTGGCGCTCCCTTCATCCTCGATACGGCCATCAACGCCGCTTGGGGGTCTTGTCGCTTCTCCGATCCGTCTTCCTCGAACACGGAATACATCATTATTGCCCTGAACGAGAACGCTGTGGCAGTGAATGTGGCTACGGCAGTTTCTACGACGATTGCCTACCCAACGGGAACGACGGTTAGCACGCCCGTAATGATGCTTCAGGCGTTCAACAAGGTGTATCTGTTCCGCGATGGGCTGACGGCCCTTAGCTGGAATGGCACGCTGACAGGCTCCCCGGCCTTTGCGAAGGTGGCTAATGGCAGCTACACGCAGCCCACGGTGTTCACAACGGCCTCAAACACGGCATGTTCTGCGGGCGTCGTCACCGTCTCCGAAACCTCGCACGGGCTCTCTGTTGGGGACATTGTAACGATTTTTGACGAAGGCTCATCCCCGCTTGTTAAGGGAGACAGCTATGCCGTTAAGAGCGTTCCCACCAGTGGAACCTTCACGTTCTTTGCCGACGTGGACGACTTCTCCGCCACGTCCGTAGTCCTTGGCGAGAAGCAGAGCGACGGGCTGGGATATACGCACATGCCCGCCCCTCCTTGGGCTGCCTACCACCAACGGAGGCTGATTGTCCCCTATTTCTACACCACTACGGGGTCTTCGGGGTCCGAGGTGATTACCTCCCGCAACATTCGGGACGAAATCCTTCTGTCTGACATATTCGACGGAGACACCTACGATGTCTTGCAGGACCAGCTTAAAGTAACGGCATCAATTGCCGACTACGTTAAGTGGGTGCATCCCTTCACGGATGACAATGCGGTGGTTTTCAACCGCAATTCCATCCACCTCCTTAGCGGCATTTCCGGCTCCCTGACAGATACCACCCTAAAGGAAATCACCCGCGAGGCTGGGTTGGTGGCCAGGGCGTCCGTCGTCACCATTGGCAACCGCATATTCTTCCTGTCTGACAACGGGGTGTATGCGACGGAGTTTGGCGACCTTTACAACCTACGGGGGGCAGGACTACCGTTGTCCGACCCCATCAACCCCATCATCCAGCGGATTAACCCCGACTACGCAGAGAACGCCGTAGCCTGCTACCACAATAACAGGTATTATCTGGCCGTTCCCTTGGACAATGCGATTGTGAATGACACGATCCTCGTTTACAACCTGCTGAACCAGGAGTGGGAGAGCGTGGACACGGTGAGCGAGGCGGGCTGGGACGTAGCCAACCTCATCAGCACGGGCGCGGGAGGGGTTAACAAGCTCTATGCCATCAATCTGAATGGCGGCATCCATATTCTTGAGGACCGCGAGGACGATGTGGACTACGTTGCCCTTGCTGCGGGCGTCCCGGCTTATTCCCGGCGTCCCGTGAGCTATGGCACTACCCGCCAGTATACCTTGGGAACCACGGAGAGGAAGAAGTTCTCGTCGTTCGAGGTACACGTCGAATCCACGGCTACCAATGCGTCCAATGGGACGATTGCCGTTGAGACAGAGAACACCGATAGCACTACCACACTAGGCACAATTTCCGGCTATTTGGGTAGTACGCTGGCAACGTCGGAAGACGCATCCTTGCGTGGTAGAATCGGGAACATGCGAGGCTATGGCATCCAGCTCACTCTTACCCCGACGCAGGGACGCCCGCTTCTCCGCATGGCTAAGGTGAACGCTATTCCGGCGTTCTCCGCAACAACTCAGGCTTCCTAAAGTGCCTATCTTAAGTAAAGGAACGACATACGCGACGGGCGATCAGGTGACGGCTTCGGGCCTTAACGCCCTCGTCGATAGCGCCACGTTCGCGTCCGGTGCGGTGGATAGCTCTACGACCACGCTTTCTGGCGGGGCTATTATTGTCAAAGACGGCGGGGTGACGATGGCGAAGCTGGCTAGTGCGTCCAATGGCCAGATTCCCATTGGCAATGGCTCTGGTTTCACGGCTGCCACCCTGACGGCGGGAACCAACATTGGTATCACCAATGCTTCGGGAGCGGTGACGGTGGCGTTTTCCGGCACGCTTCCAATTGCGAATGGCGGGACCGGCGCTGTAACAGCAGCCGCAGCTCGCACGGCCTTGGAGATTGGAGGTCCTATTCGCTGCACGGCAGATGTTAATGTAATCGGAGAAACCTATTCCGACATCACCGGCATGACGGCTAATGTCGTTTCTGGCACGACTTATACACTGGAGACCTCTATTCGATACACAGCAGCCACGGGCGCTGCCAATCTTAAACTTACCGGAACCGCTACGGCATCATACGTTGTTGGGTATTACAAGAACTTTACGGCCTCTTCTGTGGCGTGTTCCGACACGGGAACGGCTTTGCCCATCACCATAAGCTCCTTTGTTGGCGAAACTTTAGAGGTGGCGGTTACTTTTGTGTGTAATGGAAGCGGAACCATAAAATGGCAGATCGCGGGAAATGCACCCACGAGAGATGTCACCGCAAAACAGGGCTCTTACATGAAGTTGCTCGCCTACTAACATGCCCTCCCTTAACTTCGACAGCATCATTCAGAACAGTGTTGGCGGGCTGGGGCAGGTGGGGGCTGGCCTCTACCAAGGCGTCGGCGCGGAGGGAGCTATTGGGGGCGGGCGCCTGGGCAATGCTTCGCAGCTTGCCCTTGGCCGCATTGATACGCAGGCGTTTCTTGCCGCGCACCCCGAGTTTGCAGAGCCGTATAACAACGTCAAAGCCTCCGGGCAAGACCCCTCGCAATGGCTGGAATTGGCCATTCAGGATGCGACGTACATTGACCCGGCCTCCGTTCCCCGTGGCGGCGGTGTAGCTGACACCGTAGGCGGGCTTACGAATGTCGCCTCTGGCCTCGAAACGGGGGCTAATACGGCTGTACGGACGGGCAATCTCTCTGACGTTACCACTCTCGGCAAGGGCTATTCCGATGCCTACCGTGCGTCCAATCCCGAGCTATTCGCCACCCTTGGCGGGGCTTCGGCTCTCGGTGGTGCGACCCCCTACCAGCCTTTCTCGGCGCAGGGGTACAATGCGGCGACGTACAGCCCGATGGCCAACCTGACGGCGGACCAGCTCCAGCAGGGGATGCTGGGGGGTTCGCTCTATGGGCAGGCTATGCAGGCAGGCCCTAATGCGGCCAGCCAAGCCCTTTTGGGGCGTGCTACGGCCTTTGCCAATAGCAACGGGGCTCTGACGGCCAATGAGCTTAGAAACGTGCAGCAGGGCACGCGGGAGGCATTTGCCGCCCGTGGGCTGGAAATGTCCAATCCGGCTATTGCGGCGGAGATTGGGAACAGGATTGGGGCAGAGCGTTCCCGCATGACGGAAGACCTTTCCTTGGCTGCACAGCTTGGCAATGCGTACAACCAGGATTTGGCGGCCTCTCGCGGGTTTGCTACGGGGGTGTACGGGCAGGAGCTTGGACGACAGGGGGCCAATCAGGGGGCTAATTTGCAAGCGGGGATGGCCAATCAGGGGGCGTACAACCAAGCCGGGCAATTCAACGCGGCCTCGCAAAATCAGGCCATGCAATTTACGGCCCAGCAGCAGAACGCGGCTGCGTTGGCCAATTCTCAGTTGGCGCAGCAGCAACAGCAGCAGGACAGGGGTTATGCCCTCAATCTTGCGGGGAGCTACCAGAACGCCGCCTATGACCCTACGCGGCTCTTAGGGGCTACGTCTGGTGCTCCTGCTATGGCGGGCGGGCTGTTGGGTGCGGCGACGGGGTATTCCCCCGACCTCGGCAGCTATTTTGGGCAGACGAGCGGCATTGCCAACGATGTAGCCATGACGCGCTACAATGCGGAAATGGCGGCACAGAACGCCGCTAAGAATCGTTCCAGCGGGCTTCTGGGCGGGGCTTTGGGAGCCATTGGCACGATTGGCGGTGCGCTGCTTGGCGTTCCTTCTATTGGCGCGGCTGTCGGATCGGGACTTGGGAGCATCTTCGGCGGCGGGGGAGGGGGCGCTGGTGCTGCCCCAGCGTCATTTAACTACTCAGTTGGAAGCACAAATACAAATCTGCTTGGCATTAGTCAACCTACCAATCTACCTTCATATATGCAGGCGCGGAGCGTGAGTAATGGCCCTGCATTCGCCGCTGGTTCTGATCCTTTTGACGATGGGAACAATGCAAGTCGCCAAGCATTTGTTACAAGCGTATATGGTCCTAGATAATCATGCCCTACAACCCCGGCACACAAGACATCAGCGGTCAGCTCTTAGGGCAGGGCATTGCCCAATTCGGACAGGGTGTAGCCTCCGGCATTGAGCAATACGGAGCCCGCAAGGAGAAGGAGCAGAACATCATCGCCGAGGCCAATGGGCGGGGCCGCGCCCTACAAAGTGCCTTTAGCAATCTGGAGAAGCTGGGGATTGTTCCAGAAGGCTTCTCCGCGCAGATTAAATCCGCTCAGGAGAGCATGGCCCCCCGTGATTTCCTTGGGTTTGCCGATCAAACTTCCAAGAAGTTTGAGACGATTGTTCAAGGCGGCGTGCATGTTCAGCAGATACAGGCCCAAAAAGCCAAGGACGATGCCTTGGTTAAAGCCATGCAGGTTGCGGGCGGGGCGGTAGAGGCGTCTTTCAATCCAGACGGCACGCTGAACATTCCGAAGGCAATGCAGATTTACCGCTCTAGTGGCGGTACGGACATTAACATTCTGGCAAAGGCTGTCGATCTGGCGGCGGGGCCAGCTAGTTTGCAGCCTACGGCGGCAATGCGGGACACCGAGGCTGTCATTGCAAGCCAAGGAAAGGCTGGAACGCTCGACACAAACGACCCCGTTGCGGTGGCCAAGCGTCGTGCCGAATTGATTGCTCAGGGCGGGCGCGATCCCGCCGAGAAGTATTTCAACGCGGGCGTATTCGTTGACCGAGAAACCGGTGGTAGCCCCGTTCAGGCGTCCCGCGAGGCAAGCAGCGGGCGCGTCGGCATGGTTGACGACAAAGGCAAATTCCAGCCCTTGGATATGTCGCGTTTCAAGCCCACTACGGCTTCGGATGCAAATGTCTTCATGCAGGAAGCGGACATGAAGAAGCTGTCCGATACGATTGTTGATCAGGAGAACAGCATTAAAGCTCTCAACCGCTATGCGAAGACGGCGGGCGGGCTTCCGCAGGGTATTGAGAAGATTGGAACGCGCATTTCCGCTGCCGTGAAAACATCCGTCACGCAGGAGCCTTTGAGCGAAGAGGAAAAGGCTATGGGCATAAGTTCCGCCCGCAAAGAACGCTTGCTTGGTGCGCTCCGTACTACGGTGCTGGGGCCGGGCGTTCTGACGGAGAACGATGCTTCCCGCCTTATCAATGCCATTGGTGGCGACATTAACAGCATCCTCACCAACCCCGAGGTTGTTCAGGAGACGGTTCAGGAGCTTCTGTCTGAGAAGATGAACTCCTACAAGCAGAACCTACAGATTTACAACCGTCACGTTGTTGGGCGCTATTCGCAGGCGGGATATGAGCAGCGTCAGGCCGTTGAGCCATACAAGCCCGAGGCAAAAACTGAGGCTGCGGGCGGTGATACCAAGGTTATTGGCGGAGTGACGTACGTTAAAACGGCAAACGGCTGGGAGCGCAAATAATGGCCCTTTCCGACAAACAGATTGGCCGCTTGGACGAGCTTACGTCCAAGGGGAAACTTACGGATGCGGAGATGGCGGAGATGGAAAGCCTGTCGTCATTGGCTTCCGGTGGCGGGGCTGGGTCCAGGTATTCTCCCGACATTCAGGCGCAAATGGACAAGGTGGCTGCGGATTATCCGCGCTCCATGTCCAAGGGCGATAAGATTGCTACGGATATGGCGCTTGAGGGTGGCGGCGGGGCCGTGGGGCAGGCTGTTGGTGCGCTTCCAATGCTCAGCGGTCCCACCTTGGGCCTTTCGGTACCCGTAGGCGGATTCATTGGCGGGGCGGGCGGCAATGCACTATCCCAGCTTAGACAGCGCGCTAGCGGAGAAAGGCCGGGTTTTTCTGTGTCAGAGGCTATGGGCGCGGGCGTTGCCTCTATGGTGCCGGGCGCTCCTATGGCCAAGGCTGGCATTAAAGCTGTTGCTAAAGAGGGAGTGAAGCAGGGAGCCGCCAACCTTGCGGGCATGGCCATTGAAACATACGGAGAGAACAAGCAGCTTCCGAACGTCGGACAGGCTATGATGGCTGTCGGCGGAGGCGTTGCCGGGGCCGGGATTGGCCGGGCAATGGACACGGGAGCTTCTGTTATTAAAGCCACTCGCCATGAGATTGACAATGCCGTGCGGGATCAAACCCTTGCGGCGGCTCGTCAGGCGGGATATAAGATTGCCCCCTCTCAGCTTTCAGATGCTCCGGCTGTAGCTCGCGCCCTTGAGTGGCTGGCGGGTGGGCCTCAGACTGTTGCCGCCACGGAAGCAACGGCCCGCAGCGTTAACCTGGCCCTTGCTCGCAAGGCTATTGGCCTAGCCGAGAACGATGTTGTCAATCTCCCAGCCCTGAAAGCTATTCGTGACGCTCAGGGCGCGGTATACGGGGACGTAGCTTCTGTGAGCAGCAAAGCGGCAGATGCGTTGCAAGGCTTCAAAGAGGCGCGTGACCGCTCTAGGGCTTTCTGGCTGGAACACGACCGCAACGGCACCGTGGCTGCCAGCGATGCGGCTAAGGAGTGGGATAAGAAGATGGAGGGGTTTAAGAGCGCGCTTGACCAAGAATTAAAGGACAAGGGGCGTGCCGACCTAATCCCCGCCTTCCAGCAAGCCCGAGAAACGATTGCCAAGACGCATTTGATTGAGGATGCGTTTAATGAGGGGTCGGGCTCTGTGATGGCGGACATTATCGCCAAACGCCGGAAGTCAGGTAAGACGATTACCACGGACGAGTTGGAAATCATTGCCAACTTTGCAGAGGCCACCGGCATTACAGGAAAGCCAAAGCGTGTTGCCGCTGTTGCCCACCCGCTTGCGGCTTTTACCGCAGCCAACAGTGGCCTTTACTTCGGCGGCCCCGGTCAGGCTTTAGCTGCCGGTGGAGCAGCCGTAGCCGCGCCCATGCTGGCCAAAACCCTGCTTATGAGCAACCCCGTTCAGAACGCAATGATGGCCCCGCGCTACGGGTCCGCAATGCCGATGGACATAGGGGCGGCGATGGGAAGCCTTTCAGCTATGGCAGGGGGGCGGGAAATGGCCCGCGACCCCAATCAGAGGCCGGTTCCGTACCGTTAGCCCAATTTAGCGTCAAATCGCCTTAAAACGCAAGGAATGGCCGTTTCCGGGGCTTTTAGGGGCACCCAACATCGGCAAAAACATCGGCAAATGGCGAATGGGCCGGATTCGAACCGGCATCCCCGAGCTTGTGACACGGGCGCTCTGTCCATTAAGCTACCAACGCCAAATTGGATGCAGGGGTTGGACTCGAACCAACGACCCCCGGATTAGAAATCCGATGTTCTGCCCCTGAACTACCCTGCAAAAAAACAACCCCTCCAAGGCTACACGCAGCCAAGGAGGGGGAGGGACTAAGCCCTACAATGAACACCCACGGACGACATTTTACACCTACCGCTGCTTGTCAAGCGGTTTAGCGACGATAGGACGGTATTTGGTGAGGGTGCGGCGGCAGATGCGGCCCGTCCCCTTCCAGCGCTCAAGTTGCCCGGCGCGGGTTAGCCGGGATAGCTTGGCTTGAGCGGCGTCAACGGTGGTCCCGTAATGATCGGCAAAATCGGCAGCAGTAAACCACTCCGCGCCCATAGGCTCCTCGTTGGCCTTCACCAAGGCGTCCATTGCCGCCCAAGGGTCAATACTCTTTGAGGCCCGTTGGCGCATAAAACCTCCCATTGATAGACCGAATTTGCCAGAGCGTGTAAGTGCCGTCCTCAAACAGATAGCCCGCCGCCCACCCGTGAGCCCAGCGCAGCTTCCCCGTCTTCCTGTCCGCGTAGTCCATATCCAGCTTGCAGAGGCACCCAATGGCTCGCGCTTCCTGTTGGCGTAGCCCTGGCGTCTGGTAGCTCTCAATCGAATGGACGTGCCCAAAGATGACGTTCCCGTAGATGCGGGAATGGGAGGCACAAGCGGACGCCCCGGTGTGGTAGCCATGTACCACCTTCAGGTGCCCCAATTCCAAGACCCCATGACGGCTATCGTAGGGGTATAGGCGGGCTTTGTTCCTGCGGGCGACATAGCCTATGTCCTCCACCATCTTTCGCCCCAAATCGGCTCTAACGGCGTCCACGGAATGGCAGAGGTCATAAGCCCTGACACAGTTGCCTGTGAAGGCCACACGCCCCTCATACCGCGTAACCACCGTCCCGAGCGGCATGGTGACGCAATAGACGTTGGCATTGTACGGCAGCCGCGTGATTTTCAACTTTTGGTTGACGTGCCCGGAGGCGTTAAACCGGAAGCGACAGTTCCATTGCTGTTTCCCGTTGGGAAAAGCCTTTGGATTGGGCTTTGTGGCTCGAATGGCAAAGTCGCAGCCACAATGAATGGCCCAACGCTGCATGGTGTCGGCGTTACGCTTGTCCGTCGTAGTCCACGTTGTATGCCGGTAGCACACCGCCCCGTCTGTTTCCCGAATGGCATCAATCACCGTTAGGAAGTAGGCTTTGGGCAGCCACGCCCACCCTTCAGGGATGCGCTTCTCGCCATCCAATGCCGCCACAATCTTGCGAGCGTCATCCCCGTAAATGCGGATGTAATAGGGCTGGAGCTTATTCACCCCGGTCTTCTTGCAAAGAGCGAATGTGTACTTGATCCCAGCCTTCTCCAGCAAAGCCTTTAGCGCCTCGATTTTGCGGGGCACAGACAGCTTAAACTGAACGCGGGCCTTTGTCGTTTTGGCGTTATACTTCTTCAGGTTGACGATGCAGCCGTCCATTATCACCCACGTTAGAACCCTTAGCCATGTAGCCATGGATTCGTCTGGGGATTCGGGTTCCAGGTTGGGGCCGCTAGTCCTGATAGAGCTTTCCTTAATGAAACGCCCGTAAAGGTCGGCAGCCTTATGCTTTACCCCGTTCAGCACTACGTCATGTCCCGCAGATACCACTTGATGCGTGTACCGGCCCTCAATGGAATACACTTCCTCGGCATGTCTAACCACCGTTCCGAGCGGATTGGAATAGGACACCTCCCCTGTATCCAGCCGGAATTGGGCAACAAGGTGATTGGATGTCACCTGTTCAACAGGCATCCAGCCATTGCTTGTCAGCAAATCCGTGCCTTTGGCTAAGCAATGATTTCCGAGCATCAGGTGATTATCCTTCCCGCCCTTAAAGAACGTGTCCGCTATCGTAGCCCCGCACTCAAAGTCATCCCGCATGGAGATGCCGCGTTCCTCCGGTGAGGCTCCGTTACGGATGGCCCCGAAGTCCCATACATCCCCTGCCAACACCCTTACCTCGGGGGCGAAGTCCTTCACAAACCCCAACAGGGCGTCCACGGCGGGCATGTCTGCCTCTATGCCGTGAATGTCCGACGCCACTACAAACTTTCTAGGCTTCATGGGGCGGGGTTAGTGTTTTAGGAACGTCACATCCCGTCCGGGCTTCCAGCAGTAGCCGCAGGAAGCGCAGTCCTTCTTTTCTCCCGTCTCTTCCGGGCAGATGAGCGAGCTATCGGGAATATGCTCGTCCCCCTCAATCCACGCCACGCGCCAACCAGCGGGAGGCTTGGGCATGGACGGGTCCGTAGAGGCGAATAGCTGAACATTGGGCAGCGCCCGCAGCCGCTCCAAAGCGGGCAAAAGCCACTCCAACCGCCAGCTTCGCGTGTAGCCCCACGCCCTTACGTCGGGGCGCTCGGATAGACGGAGAATCCAATTCTCGATGTACGCAAGAAGGTCAAAGTCCCCGCTCACATGCAGCCGCAGAATCTTGCACTCGGCGGGAATCGGCGGGACATCCGGCCCCGCGTTCTGATCGTACACCCACGTCGTAGGAGCCCCAATCCGCTGCGCGTAGCAGGCTTTAGAGCACCATTCCGACGCCCCCGGACATGTCACTAGGGCATGGCGGGAATAGGTGAATACCGAAGGCCCGAGCTTCATGTTGCTCTTGCCGTATCGACTGACGACTACCCCCCGCGTGTCAGGGATGTAGATGGTTTGTGTCTGAGCTTTCATTGTGTGTGTTCCTTGCTGTGTGTTTATGCGCCTCTCTCTCGGCGTTCGTCTTTATTTGATGGCAGCCGTCACAGAGGATGCGGAGCCCATCTGCCTCGCAGAACAGGCGTTCCACAAACCCCGGCAAATCGCTATAATCTTGGAGCTTCCCAGCGGGGACGACGTGATCCACTTGGATTTCCTTCCCCATGAACCACCCATCGCATTGAGCGCATTTGTAGCGCCATTTCTGCCGCTTGTTTGGCCCCGAGTACGGTTGCTGTGCCGCCTTCATTGCCGCGCCGCGTGGCGGCCATCTGACTGAGGCGCGTCTTAATGCGCTTCGTATAAACGAGAATTTTCTTGAGGTAGTCCATTTTCCGCCCGCGTGGGGTTTTGGGGTTGTCTTACGGGCCATTGTTCTCCTCGGCTGCGAGGGCTTTTAGGATACCACGCAGAAAGTGGGTGTGCGCGGCACGTAGATGCTTGCATACACAAGCGTCCGTCAGCGGAACGGCCCCATTGCGTAGGGCTGGCTGTCGGCGGGCGCTGAAATCGGTGCAGGAGCAGCACCCGGCCCCATCGTTGGCCAGGAGGTCAACGCGGTAGGTGCGGGCTTCCGTCTCGCTTCCGGCCTCGTACACATACCTTTCGTTGGTGGGCTGGACGTTCATAGCGCCCTCCTTATTTCCCCACCGCCATGAACAGTTTAACGTAGGCGCGATACTCCTTGATCTGCGCCGCCGTGTAGCCGCTGTCCTTCGCAAAGGCCAACCCGTCCTTGCTCAACCACCATTTGAACGGGGCGCACTTACAGCCGATTTGAATGTGCCCTTTCCTGGCGTTGGTGAGCGAGTGTTTTGAGCCAACGATGAACAGGGGCGATGTTTCCCATGCGTCCCCGCAAACCCGTGCGTCCCCGGAAACCCGTGCGTTCCCGTAAACCCATGCGTTCCCGTAAACCAATGCGTTCCCGTCAACCCGTGCGTTCCCGTAAACCCATGCGTTCCCGTAAACCAATGCGTTCCCGTAAACCCATGCGTTCCCGTAAACCAATGCGTTCTCGGCAACCCATGCGTCTCCGCAAACCCGTGCGTCTTCGTAAACCCATGCGTCCCCGGAAACCCGTGCGTTCCCGTAAACCCGTGCGTTCCCGTCAACCCGTGCGTCCCCGAAAACCCATGCGTTCTCGGCAACCCGTGCGTTCCCGTAAACCTGTGCGTCCCCGGAAACCTGTGCGTTCTCGTAAACCAATGCGTTCCCGTCAACCCGTGCGTTCCCGTAAACCCGCCCCCACACTATGGCGTTGTCTCCAATGTATGCTGTGGCGTCCACCTTGGCGCTCTTATGCACCCAGCCCCCTCCATTGCTGTGCTTAGACCAATCGGAGGCAACTTCATTGCCCCCGAGCTTCTCATTCAATTCCTGAAACGTGTTCATTGTGTTTGTCCTCTGATTATTGTTCGCTTTGCGTGTCTAAATTCTCGTCAAAGGGGGCTCCTGGCTCCCCCTCGAAATTGCAGCGATGGCGGGCCTTGTCCTTCTCGTCCTGCTTTTCCTCCGTCCAGAACTCATACCCACCCTTAACGCGAACTACATGTAGGATGTTTCCGTTGGGGTATTGAAAATCGAACCCTTCTCCGGTTTTCATTTTAACCACCCCATCTTTCTTGCAGACGAAGCATTTGAATGTATCCAACGATGCGCCTTCTCAGCGCCCAAATCCTTTGGACGCTCAATCCCGCGCTTCCTGTAGTATTCCGCGCACCTGGCGCACCGCCCCCCGCAGCTTGTGCGGCGTTCGTTGCAGACGAAGCACGGCTTGGCGTTTAAGTAGCGGCGCGTAGTTTTGCCCTGCTCAGATTTGGGAATCCATCGGCAGTTGGACGGCTCATAGTCTCCGTCCGGGTTAATTCTGTCGATAGACTCGGTTGGCTTGCGCTCGCCCATATCTGACAAAAACGCATCAAACGATAACAGCCATCTTTCGCACACCTTGATTCCGCGTCCGCCGTATGCGTGCCAAAATTCGCATTTGGGGTTGGTGCACCGCCGGATCATGCAGCGCCACGTCACATAGCAGCGATAGGATTTTCGTGTCCTGGCCGGTTTGGTTGCGGCCAGTTTTGACGGAAGCCGCATACGTTTAACTTTTTCACCGATGGCCGTTGTTTTCTTGCCAAGAAAGTGGGCCAAAATCGGGTAAGGCATTGTGATATAGTTTGCGCGGATAAATGCCTCGTCCGCCTCGGTATAGCCTCTCATTTTAACCAGCCCATAACGCGGGCTTGTTTGGGGTGAGCATGAATCCAAGCATGAGCTTTTCTTGAGCAGGCCATCCAGGTGTTGTCGTCCAAGAACCTCTCCCCCCGCCGTCCCTCCATGTGATGCACGTCAGAGGAGTATTCGGGCCGCAGGGCAATGCCGCCAAAAATCTGCCCTTTAAGCAGGCTTGCTTCCCGTGTTCCCTCGTTCGTCAACTCCACCCACACCTCACAGAGAGGGCGCAGGGCAAGGAAGGCTTTCCGCTTGGCCAGATAGAGCTTGTTATCCGTCGCCCGCTTCTTGGAGACGCGGCGCATGGGCTTCTTGCGTGTGAGGCTCATGATGCCTCCCCCTGTTCCCGCGCATAGTCGGTGAATTGGAGCCCGCCAAAGGGCTTCTTCACCCAAATGGACGTGCCAATGTCGTTGGAAACGCAGACATAGCTGCGGCTGTTCTTCTCAAGCTGGGCCTTCGCCCGCTCAAACATCTCCTCCTCATCGGGAAGGATGTATTCGTTCGTAAGCTGGACGTACCCGTTGTGCGCCAGAAGGGTTGTGTCTGTGGTTGTCATGTGTTTACTGCGTTGCTTCCCGCCACGTCGTTGTGGGGGCGTGAAATTCTATGCCGTCAACGGCTGTCGTCCGCCCGTCTCTCAGCTTCGGCTGGAGGATTTTGTAGGCGCGGATTTCCCTGTCGAGGAATTGGCTGTCCTTCCAATGCAACATGACGCAACGGTGGGCATCCTCCTCCAACTGCCCGCTATCGCGTAAATCCCCCAACGTAGGCTCCCGTTCCTGCGCTTCTGCGGCCCGATTGAGTTGCTGCCCCACCACAAGGGGGCATTGCAGCGTCTTCCGCAGCGGAATCATGGCCTTAGAAACAAGGCTGACCCGCTCATACGGGGACCGTCCGTTGGTGGCCACCAGGCCCAAATAGTCGAGGATGACTAGATCGGGCTTGAAAGACCCCGCCAAGAGCCTGCAACGGGCTGTAATGGCGTCCAATGACATGTCACGGTCGAACACCAGAAGGTGCTTGCTATTCTTCAAGTCGGCGCGGGCCTTGTTGAATTGCCGGAATTGATCCGGCATCCATTGGGCCATGCTGTCCAGCCGCACCCCGGCCAACTGAGCGGCCATCTGTTGCACCACAGCCTTGTCCGAGGTTTCTAGGGTGAAATATGCCACCCGCTTCCCCTGCATCAGATTGGCTCCTGCCATGAAAGAGAGCATGGACGACTTGCCCCGCGAAGGGCGAGCACAAACTAAAACATATTCATGCCGCCGAATCGGGCGAAGGAAATTGTCCAGCTTCCGCAGCCCCCACGTCAGCGAGCCTTCTTCGCCTGTCTTGCCTTCCTGCGCCGCTTTAACGTCGGCTTCGATCTCGGCGTCAATGTCAGCGATGGACCGTTGAAGACGCTGCTTACCGGCGCAGAGCGTTGTAACGCCGTCCGCAAGCTCTCGAAGTTCGCCCAATTCCAGAGATTGTTTAGCCAGCCCATCAACAGCCCGTTTAAGGAGCTTGTAAGCCTCCCTCTTAGCGTGGACATCCAGGAGAGCCGCAAGTCTTTGCTCGTAGCCAAGGGCCGAGTATGCCTCAGTGGGCTTAAGGAGCTTCGAATGTCCGCCCAGCTTGTCCAGGATTCCAAGCGCATGGGCTTTTGAATAAAGTGTTGAGTCGGACACGTCGGCACCCTCGGTTCGAAGCGCCACAGCAAGCCTCCATTGCTCTCGATAGTGCCCGTCTGCGAAATGCTCCGCCGTGAGGCCCGCTTGGAGGGCTTTGTCGATGATTTCATTGTCAATCGTGATGGAGCCGAGGAAGTCGGCTTCTAGTTGGTCGGAAGTGCGGGCCATGTTAGTGCGTTACGCTGAATTGGCTGACGTGCGCCGTTCCCCGCTCCCACTCCTTGGGGTCGTCGTCATAGCTCCCCCGCGTGAACCACGTAGCCGGATGGGGAATGTATTGCCGTTCTTCCGTAGGCCAGCGGCTAGTGGCCTCTGCGTACGCTTTAACGGCCCTCAAGAGCCTTTCCATGCCCACAGCCTTCCCTGCCTTACGAATGGCCTTTAAAGCCGCCTGCTTGCCCACCTTGCGGGGGTAGGCTGCGTACACGTCTTCCGCTGAAATGGAGCCGCCAGCAGGACTCGAACCTGCATCTCCCGCCTCATTCGTGCGGGACACTACCGATTGTGCGATGGCGGCCTGTAGCCCGGCATTATACCCGGCCTCAAATGCGCTTCTCTCCATGTCCGTGGGCATCCCCGCGATGCCTTGCAGCGCATACCACGCCTCAAACGCCTGTTCGATGGGGGTCATGCGGCCTCCTCCGCGCCCTTGTAGTTAGCCAGGAATACCGCTTTTGAGAACCCGGCAGGCGTAGCACTCCGCAGGTTGGCCCGCTGTTCACTCGGTGGCATACGCCACACGTCATTCCGATGCGGCTCCGGGGCAGGACGCTTAGGAGGCATGATGAAGCCCCCCCCGGCCCATAAGCAGGTCAGCTTGGTTGTGTTCTCCGTCTCTACGTCAGGCAGATAGCCCGCATATTCCCAGGGGTGGAACGTAAAGTCGGGCTTCCGCCAATAGCTACTAATGGTACTGACGGGGTTCTCCACGAAGAACGGACATTCCGCCCATGCCGTGAACTCCTGCGCGACGGCAAATAGCTCAATAGCCTGCGACAAACGGCGAAGCCCCTTTGCGGGGAACCAACGCGCCCCGCTGACAGCTAAATCGGTGCAGGGAGGGAAGCAGCCCACGAACACCGGCTTCCCGTTCTCTCGCGGAAACCAATGTCGGGCATCCGCTCCGACAAACACAATGTTGGCGTTAGACGGGCTGCCGTGTTCGCCTGCGGGATGCTGTATATCGACGCAATAGCAGAGAACACCGGCATCTGCCCAAGCCCGCGCCGCAACGCCTGTCCGATCAAAAAGGAATACGGCGTAGCTCATACAGCCCCCTTCCGGCGAGGATCGTAGCCATTGCGCTTTCGCCAAATGGCCAAGCAATGCTTGAACACCTCCAATTCCTCCCGCAGTCGCTCGCTACCGTATGTCACCACCTCCACCCGCCCCGGCTCGGTGGTGGAGATGAAAATGTTATGCCCAATCGCAACATCCCCAATCCCGCCCCAATAAGCCTCCACATAGGCGGCAATCTGCATGGGGTAGGTTTCAGACGGGTAGATGGTTTCGCCGGGCTTCGTTTTCTTGGTTTTCCAGTCGGCAATCCCCAGCGCTGTTCCGTCATTGGAGACAAAGGGCAGGTCTGTGGTCCCGGCGTAGCCGAGCTTGGCATTAACCACAACAGCCTCGCACTCCTTTGGAACGATGTTCAGGGCTTCGACGGCCTGAATCACCGGCTCAATCACCCTGGCGGCAGCCACCGTCTCCCCGCTTGTCGGGAATACCAGCCCTTCCTCCTTGTCGTAGCCCTTGCCGGAATAGACATCCTCCAAGATGGCATGTATCTTCGTTCCGATGTCCTGCGCGTCCTTAATGCCAGAGAAGGCCCGCTCTAGGGCAAATTCCGTGTATTCCTCAAGCGTTTCGTCGGGGCCGGGGCTGACGTTGTAGCACGCCTCCACAACTTGCTTCTCCCGCCAACGCTGAAGTTGCGGGGAGGAAAGGACGCCCGTAATGCCCGTAACGGAAGGGAATAGCCCCTGCTCCCGCGCATCCTTAACGTTCGTCGGGCGCGTGGCGTTCTTGGCTCCCTTCTTCGTCGGCTGCGTGTGCCGGGATTTGCCGTCAATCGTGTAATAGTGGCCTGATTCGTTGCTCATAGGGCACCCCCTGAAATGCCGCGCTTTGCCAGAATGTAGGCGCGGAGCTTGGAAATTACGCGCTTTGCCTTGGCGCGGCGATTTCCCATATGACTTTGGGCAACTCTTACGTCCGTGTCGGCAGCTTGATCTGCGGCAACTCCCGAAAAGTATGCCGGTTTTCTGTCAAGGGCTGCAAAGGCACGCGAAACCTCGTTTTGTAGGTTTGTGTATTCTCCGCGCCGTGCGGTGGGGCGGTATTTTACTCCGCTGGGTTTAAGAAAAACATCTATTTGTTGGCTCATGTGGGTGTTCGTTGTTGGGTTGAGAGAGAGCGGCCCGTTGTTCAGGCGAGCCGCTCCCCGTTTCTACTCAGAGGGCGGGAGGGTTGATATGCAAGCCTTCTTTTTGGCCTTGAATGAAGAACGTCGTCGCAATGTTTCGGACGCCCTCCATGTCGTTTTCAATTCCACGCTGGGTGGCGAAGTCATTGGCGCGGGCGTAGCAATGGGCGAAGAACACGGCCATGTCGTCCATGCGTTGCTGGAACGTCTTGCCGGGAACGGGAGCCGGTGCAGCCTGAAGAGACGGGGCGGGAGAGTTATTAGCCGCCCCCTCCACCGTCACCTTCACCCTATCTCCCAGCGTCACTTGGGCCTTTCCGTTGTAGTCGGCCCCCCGCTTAATGCCCTGGCCGTAGAACGTCACCCGCTTCCCGTCCCAATGCTCGAACGTCTGGGAGAAGGATGTGGCGTCCACCTCAAGCCCCCCATCGGACAAAGTGGCCTTGAAGAAGGTTTTCCCGGCCTTGGTTTGTCGGGCGGCGGGGCGTGAGACGGTGGCCGTGAAGCCGCCTTCGATGTAGCTGTCGGGAGTGGCTTGCGCCACGTCATTCAGTGTCTTGCTCATGTGTGTGTCTTTTTTGCTGTGTATGTTTCCTAGCTAAATTACATCATGCTCAGGTGCGAGCGGGCTAGGACGGCCCACGTCTTAATGGCTTCGAGCCAGTAGTTGTCTCCGGTTTGCCGCCATTCCATGATGGATTGCGCGTGTTTATGTATGCAGTAGGCGAAGCCCGCAAAATGCGTTCTCATTTCCACTGCCCCCTGCGGCAGAGAGCCGCGATGATCGCATAATTCGACAAGTCGAGCCAGCTATCCTCAATACTCTCGTTGCGCGGGTCTTTGACATTCCCGAGGAGGTTGCGAAGCCTGCTCACCTTGTCCCAGCAGCGGACGAGAACGCCAAACTCCCCGAAAGCGGCGATGTTCTGGCTTCCGTAGTCCTTTTGCTTCGCGTCGAGCACCTGGATGTTCCGAACGGCCAACTCCAAGGCCCGCTTCCCCATTTCTGTCGTGATGCCGTAGCGGAAGGCCATGTCCTCGGTGGGGATGGCAAACGGAGCGCGGAAGAACGCCCCCATGTCGTCGCTCACCTCCCGCCCAAAGTAGTCGGAGGCCGGATCGACGGGGAGCCAACAGTCGGGATCGGTGGAGAGTTCCGCCCGCCAGTAGGTGCCTTCACGGATGGGCTCTCCGATGCCGAGGGAACGGGAATTGTCGTCTGTGAGAACAATCCCCGGCGCGTGTGTCTTTGTGGATGTCATTTTTGTGTGTGTTCTAAGCTGAAATTGTGGCCCGCTTTTATGCGGTTACGGGCCGGGAGATGAATTAACCAGAGTTCAACGCCCCGCCGCATTTCCCAATTCGAGGGCGTCAATGTCAGGCGATGCCTGAACAATAGTCCGCCCGTAGTTTCCCCGCCCGCCAATCTCGCCCCTAAGAAGCTCTGCAATGGCCCCAGAGGTGCCATTAAAGCCCATTAGGGCCATTTTGTTCGCAAAGGCCATCATTTCCGCCTGATGGGGCAGGAGGCGCGGCATTTTGGCTGGAATTGTCATTGTCATTGTGCGGCCTCCTGTAGCTGACGGCAAATCTTGTGTTTCCCCAGCGCAATATTCCTCACCGAGGAGACAGAGCACCCCGTCGCCTCAGCAATCTCGGAATAGCGGGTTCCCCGGCTTTTCAGGAGCTTCACCACCTCGCGGGCCGTTTCAATCTCAATCCTGAGCCCCTTGCGCGAAGCGCGAACAGAATACTTCTCGTCATCCGGCAAACGAATCATGCGCCGATATTTTTCAAATAAAAATCGACAGGTTTGGACGGCTGAACTAGCCTGTTCCGTCTGGGTTGAGTACATGGAGTGCATTGCGTGATTTGGGTTATGGGTAAGTGTTTTGACTTTGCAACACTTTTTTCGGACTTTTCATCCGAAAGGCTGGATTGTCCTTGGCAAAGGCAACGAGGGCGTCAATGGAACGGCCCGGCACAATGCCGTAAAGCTCTTTCCATTTTTGGAGGACAAGGAAGGTCTCTAAAGAGACGAAGGGAGCTGATCCACCGAGCTTGACGCGGCCAATGCCGTCTTCCGGCGGGCGGCCCATTTTTTTCTTTGGTGTGTTCATTTTTTTGTGGTGTTTTTCTGAATGAGCCAAGCGCAGCGCCGTTCTTCGTTAGAAGCGGGCCACCAGTCGGGCCACCAGGAGCCCGCAGTCCGGTGGGAGCAGGTGGGACCGTTGGCGGGGGCGATGGTGTTTTGGGCGAGGCAATGCGGACAGAGGTTCATGGGGTGCGGGCTTGGGGGTCATGGTTCGTTCAGGTGAGCGCTAGTCGCGGCGCGGGTTCATTAGGTGCCACTGTGACGAGCTACTTTCAGGCGTCAATAACTATTTTCAACAATGTTTTAGCTGCGTGGGTCCATTAGGCCCGCCAGCCCCGCCAAAAAACGCTCTGTTGAGGCGCGGGCGCGGAAAAAGCCTCCCTCTGGCGTTCGCCAGCCCATTGCCTCCATGCGGGCGTGAACGTGGCCATATGTGGCATCGGGGAGGTCCAAACTTGCTAAGAGGGCTTCAATCTCGGGCTTTCCTAATGCCGGTGATTTGCTGCTAGGTCGTTGCTCCGAAGGATTCGGAGAGTATTTGTTACCCTTTGCTTGTTTACCTTCCTTGTTATACATTCCTGGCCCTCCGTTTCCGCTAGGTGCTAGCATAGTTTTTCCGCTAGGTGCTAGCCCTCCGTTTCCGCTAGGGTGTCTCTGCGCGGGATTGGCGCTTATGCCATTAGGCGCGGGCCAAACGTCGCCATTAGGCAAGCAGGCTCCGAAGTGAAACAGGGCATACTTGTTGCTTTCCTGGCCCCCACCGGACGAGCGGACAAGCCAGCGTTCCTTTTCCAGCCATTGCAGCCAGCGCCACACCGTATCCCGGTGGATGCAGCAATCAGCAGCAATCCGAGCAACGCTAGGGTCGCAACGGCCCGTTTCAGCGTTCCTCCGCGAATAGAGGTTGCAAAGGATGCGGAACGGCTGGGGCTTAAGCCTAGCCCCGTCCAGCCATACGGGGATAAAGGGCTTGATCTCCTTGCTCATTGGTCAGGAAACAAAAACCCCGCCAAGAAAGCCGAGTTCAAGAGGGTTCCAATGCGGACCCAAACGGCTTCCCTAGCGGGGAAAGTGTGTTGCTGAAATGGCATGGATTGCGTGCTTGAACACGTTGCGGACATGGTAACACGTCCGCTTGCTTTGTCTAGTGGCGTATGGCTCCGATTCCAGCCCCAAAGGACTCATTAGGGCGTCTGGATAGGCCAAACCCGTCAAATCGCCTTAAAAACGATTCTAGGGCCGTTTGCGGGGCTATTGGGAATGACGAACTATTAAGCCCGGCTTAATGGTTGGCCGGTGCTTTTCGTTGTGTCAATTCATGGGCGGGAATCAGCGGGTGTTCACGCAATGTTCGATTCCGGTGGATCGTTGCAGGTCGCGGGCAAGCAGGCACGCATGTCGGAAGCTCTGCGCTTCCCGTATGCGTTTCCAGCCCGTTTCGGAGAGGCAATAGACAAAGCGGAGAGCGTCTTTCATGGGCGGGAAAGGGTGGCGCGGAAGGGTGTTTTGCGTGTTCATTGTGTTTGGCTGTTTTTAGGCGCAAGCGTCCATTCTGACGTTCCCGGCTTTCTCTCAATGAGCTTTCTCCGAACCAGCGAACGTGCTGAGTTCATGTTAATATTGTGGCATCGGCTATCCAATGGATCGACAGTAAAAAACCCAAAAATAGAACCGTGAAGCGTGTGTCCGGCCTTTAGTGCGGCAATGGTTTTTGATGCGTTCATCATAGGGCACGCCTCCAGTCGCGCAGCCAGTCAGCCAGTCGCAAACACGAGTCAGGGTGAAATCCTGATACTTCCGATGCCGCTGAAGTATTGGCTGTTATTTCATCGGCAATACAGCGGGCGGAATAGGGGTTTTTTTTTGCTAGGCGGATCGCAATGTCGCGGCTTCTGGCCTGATGGCTTCCCAGCGGGTTTTCTGCGCTTGTCCTTTGCGCCGACAGAAAAGAAATTGTTTCCGGATTCACGCCTCACCTCCCTTCGCCCTGGCGAGGGCGGCGCGGGCAATGTTGCCGATGGTGGCATAGTCCAACGCGGGCTGTTTGGTGGCAAATGTGCCGTTTTGATTGGCGATGATTTCCAACGCCGCCAGCAGTTCAGGCGCGGCGGCGATCGTGTGCTTGGCGGGAAGGGATGCGGGAAGGGTGTTTTGTGTTTTCATTAGCGTGTGCTTTTGTGGGGTTAGTGAGGGGAGGAATTTGCGGGGGATGTGGTCATGTTAGCTTTTGAGATTCGGTGCGATCATGGTCCGCCACTCGTTTTCTAGAGCATCCAACAGCGGGCGCAACCGCGTTTCGCCGGCTTTGATCCGGCGCGTGAAATCCTGCCGCGTCTGCTTGCTTTGTCTGGCCCAATCTTTCAGACCGGAGAAACCACGCGCACCGCAAATTTTAAGAACTTCGGCGCGGTTCATGCAGCCTCCTTCATTAGATATGTTTTCATTAGCGTGTTTTTGTTTGTGGGGTTTGTGTTAGCGGGCCTGCGCTTCCGCAATCTCATTGACAGCCTGACGCGCAAGCTCTCGGCAATTACTATTTCGATACAGGTAGGCCAAACCCCAAGCGGGATGCCCGTAAGCGCCACCCGTGAACGAGTTGTCGCCAGTCTGGTAAGACCACGATCCATCTGCAGACGCACCGATAGTTACCAGGATTCCCGGCGTTTCGTCGTCCGGGTCGTCGGTGCAACGGTAGTCGTCGCAGATTTCCGGCTTCAGGTCGCGGAGCAAAGCCGCAATTTCTTTGATCGGGGGGAGTTTTGATTTGGTTTTCATTGTCGTTTTGTTTTTGTGGGGTTGAATCCCGGCACTAGAGCGCCAAGGCCAGCCAGAGGAAAGAGAAAAGAAAGAGCGTGAAGAAAAGGGAGCCGAGGATCTCGGCGCGGTCATGGGCGGTCATGGGTTATGACGAAATCCCAGATTTATGATCATTCCAAGGCGTATTGGCCGCGATGTGGGCAAGTTTTCCGCCTAGCTCAAACAGGGTCCCTGCGGTGGCGTAGGTGAAAGCTCCCGCCGAAGAACCAAGGGCGTAAGTTTCCCAGCCAGCCCCGCCCCGGCGGATTCGCTGCGCGCCGTTGCAATAACCAACGTACTCGTTGCGCCGAAACGCGGCCTTTTCAATATTGGGGTGCATATGCGTGTTTTTGTGTGGGGTTATTAGGGTGTGCGGGTTAAAGTGAAAATGCGGCCATCATCCGACGTTCCGCACGAAGGCCGGAGATAATACCGGCGTACAGGGCACGGCGTTCTTGCCGTTGCGCGTGCGGCCATCCGGCGCGGAATTTGAGCCGGGAAAGGGCGTAGCGGATTGCGGCGCGTGGCGTCGTTGAAACGTGCAAACGGTTAGACATGTACCGCCCGTAATTGAAAGAGGCGCGTAGGTTGGGGCGGCGAGCAATGGGGAAAAGGTTTGAAGGCATGGGAGTGCGTTTTGTTTGTGGGTTGTGGGTTAGCGGGAAAAAGAGTGGGATTCAAGTGCGACGATTTTTAAGCGCAGGGGAACAATCATCCGCTCGGCGATTTTTCCGGCTTTTTCCGGCCACTCGGCGCACATTTCCTCGTATATGGCGATGTCGCGTTTCACCTCCTCGATCTGGTGTTCACGGCGCGCACGCTCGACGTGCGGGGTGCAGTCAAAATGCCGCACTTTCCGTGCCCTCTTTTCCCAAACACGTCCCGCACCGTCACGGTGTGAGCGCACGGTTACAGACATGAACGCAATCGGCGTTCCGGCAGCAAAAGGCAAACGACATTGGCAGCAAATGCCGGAGGTAGTGGCAATCAGTGGGTGTGTGTCCATGTCCAAACTTATACATGCCCCTAACTAAAAAGATAGGAAAACTTTTCGGCGCTGTTCAAATGCCTTGTGCGCTAATGGGTTACAATCAATCAAAATTGCTGCGCTCGCACGCAACGGCACCAAATCCCGGCCCCCAAGCCTCCTAGAAGATGGGAGAGAGCGGGGAGCAACCAGACAGGCAGAGCATGTAATCAGAGGGAGCGAACAGCGAATGAAGGTGACGCATCCGGCAGACGCATCCGGCAGATACCGGCAGTTAGGCGGGCTAGGCGGTCTAGGCGGTCTGAACCCATCTGCCCCACCCCTCCTCCCCGCACGCACGCACGATCCCCTACCGATGGGATAACCCACGTCAGGATAAGCCATCGTCAGGATAAGCAAACGATGGGGTATAATGAAGGGATGACGCATTGCCCGCATTGCCACAAAGAGATTAACGCCGGCTCGCTGCTCGGCCAGATGAAGAGCCCCTCCAAGTCAGAAGCCGCCCGCCTGAACGGTCGGAAGGGAGGCAACCCAGCCCTTCTCCGACCTGCCTCAACAGATGCCCGTAAAGCGCAGGCAACGGCTCCCATCGTGCCTCCCCTAGCCGCCTCCCGCTCCGAGCGTGCCCCGCTCTTCAAGCCGTCCGGCTCCTTCGCCTGACCGCAGGGGGGGGAGGGGGCCTGTCCTGGCGGCTGCCGAGCAGATTGGGATTGGTTGAATCAACCTTCTAAAAAAAATGGAAAGGGTGCCCCTCGACCGTGTAAGGCCGTAAGAAAAGGAGTCCCGTTCTTCTTACAGACGCCCCCCTGTTTTAAAAAATCCGCCTAAAGGAGCCCCCTCTGGGATGGCCCTAGGAAGCCGTTCTGTGCGTTTTAAGGGCATTTGAGGGCGGGGAGGGGTGAAGGGTGGGGGTGTGGTGGGGAGGGGGAAGCCAAACCCTATTGACAGTGAAAGCGGGTGTGGTAGTATGTTTGTGTTGGTAAAGCGGGGGGATCCGCGATAAGCTTTTTGGTTAGTATTGAGAAGCCCGGTCGCAATCCCCTGCGTCCGGGCTTTTCTATGTCCGCCAGCCGCACCTGCGAAGCGTTACAGGGAGAAGGGCCGCAAGCTAGCTTTAGGGCTAGGCTTGAGGACAATCGGTGGGGGCGGCGTTGAACGCTAGGCGACGAGAGTTGCTGATTCCCAGCCCCATAAACAGCGTGTTCGCAAGAACAGTGAGCCGAGGAAGATTGTGTGCAATAGGCGCATCCGAGCAATCTCCTCATGTTACGCCGGAAACCTCGCCTCTAAAAGACAGAGATGTTTTCCAGCTCATCCCCTACGGTGGGGGTGAGCTGTAGCCGTTTGCCTACATAAAATCCAGAGATTGTTTTCCTGACGTAAGGACGTTAGACATAAGGCTTGACAGGAAGGAGGACGGACGTTCTTATGGCGGGAATGAGCTTTCCTGTTGCGTTGGTGCTGAGTGTGCTGATTATTTGCGTGATGAAGGTTCTTGTGGAGATGATGAAGAACAGCCGCTGGTGATGGAAGAATACGTCACGCCTGCCCTTGGAACGTCTATTGCCGGGGTGACGCATGCTCTGGCAACGGAGAGACGGAAGCCCAAGGAGTCGGCTGTGGCGTTGGAAATGCTGGCCGAGGGGCAGACGTTTGAGGCTGTCAGGGCTAGGACGGGGCTTAATTTCACGGCTATTAGTGCCCTGAGAGCCCGGCATGAGACGGCCTTGGAGGACAGGCGGAAGCAGCTTGCGGCAGACGGCTTTGAAATGGCGGAAGGTTTAAGGCTGCTGGCCAAGCAGAAGATGCAGGATTTGGCCGACAATCCCGAGGAGCTAAAGAAGGTGAATTTGCGGGATTTGGTGCTGCCCTATGCCATTGCCCAGGACAAGGCGTTTGCCGCTCTTGGAGAGCCTACAAGGGTGGTTTTCGAACATAAGAAGGGCGTAAGCCTTGAGGATGCCCAAAACGCAATTGCAGAAGCCCGGGCGAAGATAAAGGCCGCGAGCATTGAGGTGGACGTTACCCCAAAGGAATGAACTACGAGATCGAAAACCCCAGCTTCTACAAGAAGCACATCCCCACCCCCGAACCCGCCACCTATGGCCTGATTATGGTGCTGGCCGTGATTTGCTTGGTGCTGGTGAAGCGAATGAAGGACAAATGAGCCTGTTTCTGACCATCACTCCCGAAATTGCGAAACGCTACCTAGAGGCCGGGAAAGCGCAGAAGAACGACGTTTCCCGTCAGATAGGGGAAGCCTTTAGCGCCCGACTACGAGAAGAGGACATTAGCGATTGGATCGGGCCGGATGAAGAGACGGACGATGAAGACGAGGAGCTTCCAGAGAACGCATGAGCCTTACAAAAGCACAGGAAGATGCTGTAGAGCGGGCCTACAAGGAGCTTCACGAACATTTCGATTCGGCTGTAATTGCTGTCATGGCTGAATTTACGGACGAGACAGACCAGCCGAAGGAAGCAACACGCTTCTATTGGAGCGGGGGGCAAATGGCCGCTATTGGGCTGGCTTACGAGGCGGCGCGTATGTTTCAGGATGGTAGGGGCAATCCAGAGGAGGAGACGGCTTGAGTTTGCTGTGGCGCGAGCATCCCGTACTAACCCCTCCCACGCCAGAGGAGATGGCTGTCATGGAGCCAGAGGAGCTTGTGAAGCTCCATCGGCTTTACCACGACGCCATAGAAAATAGCATACGCGACCCCTATCGCTACGGCTTCCCGCTTCCGCATTGGACTTATGCTGATAAGGTGTTGCAAGAGTTTCGTACTGCGCTACTTCTAGGTGCGAACAGGAGCGGGAAAACATCTTACGGCGCAAAGACCGTTGTGCGCGCAGCCGTAGAGAATCCTGGCTCACTGATTTTGGCGTGGTCTCAGAATGACGAAACCTCTGTGACCGTACAACAGCCCGCCGTATGGGAGCAGTTGCCCGAAGAGCTTAGGGTTAAAGCCACCGGGGAGACACACTACATCAGCTATTCCCAGCAGAACGGATTTGCGGGACACAAGCTGACATTCCCCAACCGCTCCCAAATCTTATTCAAGAAATACAGCCAGTTTCAGAACAATCCCACCATCCTAGAGGGTCTTAATCTCGGCAGTCCCGATCCCAAGTGGATCAATGTTGGTAGCTGGCTGGACGAATACCTTCAGGGTATGGAGATGCTAGACCGCCTCTATCTGCGCCTAGCCACTCGCAATGCTAAATTGCTTATCACCTTCACTCCAAAAGATGGCGAGACCGATACGGTGAGAAACTACCGGGAGGAGGCAGAAACCATAGAGGAGCGGCACGCCCCGCTGATTGACGAACTACACGGAATGCACGGCTACAAGGTGCCCTATCTTCAGAAGAACTACCTGAAGAACACGGGCATTGTCTATTTCCATACCAAAGATAACCCTTGGGGCGGGTATAACGTGGTGGCGGAAACCTGCCGCGCAAAGCAGGACATGGCTTACACGCTGACGGCAGCCTATGGCGTCCCGACAAAAAGCGCCACCACCCGTTTCCCTTCGTTTAGCCGCGAAATAAACGTCGTTAAGCACGAAGACCTGCCTTGGGCGAAGGATGCCTCTAAAGGCTACCCAACGACCCGCTATCTGGTGCTGGACCCGGCAGGCCGGAAGAAGTGGTTCATGGTGTGGATTGCGGTGGATGCCTCCGAAACGTGGTGGGTGTATCGCGAATGGCCGGATGTGTCTGTGGGCGATTGGGCCGAATGGAAGAACGGTAAATGGGCTCCCGGAGAAGGGGCCAAGCCCGATGGTCAGGTGGAGGGGGTGGGGCAATACGTGGACATGATCCGTATGCTGGAAAAAGAGGACAACGCCACGGTATTTGAGCGTCTTATCGACCCCCGTTTGGGTGCGGCGAAGTACCAGAGCATGACGGGCGTAAGCAGCACTATTGAAGACCTGGCCGACGCCGGAATGGTGTTTGAGCCCGCTCCCGGCATAGAGATTGAAGACGGGTTGCAGGCGTTGAAGAACAAGATGGCGTACGACAAGAAGCGCCCGATAGACGCCACCAACCGCCCGCATTTCTACATCTCCGACAGGTGCGAGAACATTATTCGCGCCCTGTTGGAATACACGGGAGACGACGGGAAAGATGAATGTTGGAAGGATTGCGTCGATGTTATCCGCTACGCCGCCGTCGCTGAGATTCGCTACATTGATCCGAAATTATTGAAGCCCCATGTCGGGGCACGGGGAGGCTATTAACGATGAAGAAGACCAAATGCACAGTGTTGGCTGCGGAGCTTGGGGTGGAGCCCAAAGAGCTTCTATTGCGGGCTAATGCCATTCTAACGAAGGAGCAGATGACGGGGGGCAAGGTTCCCGCCTTCACCTATTTCACGGAAGCTGGCTGCGACCTGCTTAGACAGCATGACGCCGCCCCCATGACCGTAGCCAAGCGTTACAACGCATGGGGCTTACACGCCGCGCAGAACCCCCGCTGGGTGTTTGCGAAGATTGCCGGGATAGAGGGCAAGCATCCGGTGGCAATTCCCGTTAAACTGCAAGGAAGGCTGGTAGGAAAGCCCTTCTGTGTAGAGGCCATCGAGGACATCAACGGTGTAACATTCCGGCATGAATCCCTTGCGCGAAAGTGACATTACAGGCGACCCCGAATGGCAATTCCAGCAGATGGATCGCCTTCTTGGGTGGGAGATGTTGCAGAACGCCTTGGGGCGGGGAAAGCCCGAGAACTCAGAGCGTGTGCTGGCCGAGCGTCTAGCCATGCCCGCAGGGTTTTGGCATGTTATGATACGAAAGATTAAACGCCGACTCGCTGATGCCGAAAAGTGACCAATCTGAATCCCTTGTCTATTTCAGCGAAAAAGGGCCAGACGTGCCCGAGCTTTGCACGGCGTACACGGAGACAGTAAACAATCTGTCCGACTACTTCGGGCAATGCCGCAACAGCTACAACGAGCGGCGTAACGAATGGCCGGGGAAACAGGATGATTTGCGGAAGGGCGGGGCTAATGCGTTCCCATGGAAGGGGGCGTCCGACACCGAGGCCCATGTCATCAGCGAGCGCATAGACACCTACGTTTCCCTCTGCATGACGGCGCTCACCCGCGCCAACATCCGGGCCTAT
>Ga0208147_1000036_pt1 | contig 40455 bp, 63 predicted proteins | sample DEB3_08_DNA_FD_184520 | JGI IMG/M metagenome (GOLD analysis project Ga0208147, IMG submission 184520) | Aqueous microbial communities from the Delaware River and Bay under freshwater to marine salinity gradient to study organic matter... | ecosystem: Environmental > Aquatic > Marine > Coastal ... | reverse complement strand
CTAACCTTTGGGCGCAAGTTGCAGGCGGCAATGGCGTTTGGACGGATGTTAATTAATCCTCTCTACTTTGTGGTGTAGCCTCAAACCCCCGGCGTAAAAAACCGGGGGCTTTTTTTGCCCTTGAAGCACACATATTCTTAATATACAATTGCAAAGACTGCACATCAGCATTGAGGTTTTTGCATGGCTAGGTATGAAAAAGGCGATACTGTTGATGATGAGGTTAAAGATGCCCTAGAGATGGTTGAAGATGCTGTTTCAGGCTGGCAGGAAATCTATGACGAAGCCGCAAAAGACCTCAGTTTCATTGACAATCAGTGGGACGCGGAAACGATCAAAGCGAGGCGCGGCAGGCATTGCATCACCATTGACCGCCTTACCCCATTTAGCAATCAAGTTGTAAACGAGATTAGGCAAAATACGCCAACGATCAAGGTTTTGCCAGTTGACAGCGGCGCGGACGTTAAGACCGCAGAGGTCATGCAAGATCTTATCCGCAACATTGAGCAGGTATCAGGGGCAGACGCAGCATATGACACGGCGGCAGAGTACGCTGTCAAATGCAGCATAGGATTTCTGCGGATTGACCATGACTATATATCCCCTGATACGTTCGAGCAGCACATTATAATCAAGAGAGTGGTTAATCCGCTAGCGGTTATGATTGATCCGTCCAGCACAGAGTGCGATGGATCTGACTCTAAATACGGGTTTGTTTTAGACCGTATTCATAAAGACACGTTTAAAGAAATGTATCCTGATGCTAAGGAAGAGAACTTCGATGCTCACTATCTTTCCAAATATGCAGGCTCTCTTTGTATGGACGATGACTATATTAAGATAGCTGAGTTGTTTAATATTGAGCAAGAAGAGCGCGAGATTGTGCAGCTTGAGAACGGACTGGTATTGTTTGCAGACGATCCTGCAATTGCTGAGAGCGGGTTCGGGGTTAAGGCGTCCAGAATGATCAAAAAGAATAAGGTAAAACGACGCATATTATCCGGCGCAGAAATATTAAAAGAAACAACATTCCCGTCAAGCTACGTACCGCTTATTCCCGTCTATGGGCAGGAAACATGGGTTGACGGAAAGCGCGTTCTCAAGTCACTTATTCGTCCTGCTAAAGACAGCCAGCGCATGTATAACTACTGGGCATCTCTTGAAACGGAGCTGCTGCAAAAGGCTCCTAAGTCGCCATATATAGTTGCCGAAGGTCAGACTGAGGGCTATGAGGACATGTGGCAAAATCCAGACATGGCGCAGGTTCTTGTCTATAAGCAAGTTGACGTTAAGGGTGAGCGAGCGCCAATGCCGCAGCGTGTAGCCCCGCCTCCCGTGCCGACTGGCGTAGTCAATGCACGCATGTCCTGCGTTGACGACATCAAGGCGGTGACAGGACTGTATGATGCATCGTTGGGTAACGAGGGTAGCGAGCGCAGCGGCAAGGCCATTATAGCTCGGCAACAGCAGGGCAGCATTGCTACGTTCCATTTTGGTGACAACTTAGCGCGGTCTATCGCTCATGTTGGCCGCATCATTCTGGATATGATACCGAGGGTATATGATACTCCTCGTATTTTGCGCGTGACTGGCGAGGATGGAGTTAACCGTCAAGTCATGGTCAACGGGCCAGTACATGGCGGAACTCCTGACATGCTGGCTAACATCCGTGACCTGAGTGCAGGCAAGTATGACTGCGTTGTTACCACTGGCCCGTCGTTTGCAAACAAACGCGCCGAAGCCGCCGATGCCATGATGAGGCTATCACAGGCTAACCCAGCCATTGCACAGGTAGCGGGTGACTTGATGGTGTCTAGCATGGACGTACCCGGTGCTGCTGCATTAGCCAAGCGGTTGAAGAAGATGGTTCCCCCGCAGTTCCTTGATTCGGAAGATGGCGTTGACCCAGTACAACAACTGGCTCAAGCGTCGCAGATCATCGAGCAAGGAAAGATGGCGATAGACCAGTTACAGCAGCAGATACAAGAGATGGGCGTTGAGTTACAGAAGGCACAAGCAGCTGCCGCTGATAAGTCAATTGATATGCAAACCAAACACGGGGAGATGCAATTAAAGGCCGCAGAACTAGAAATGAAACAGCGAGAGCAGTCGGCTACATTGGCGCAAAAACAACGTGAACTGGATATTAAAGAGGCTGAATTGCAATTGAAAGCGTCGCAGATGCAAGAAAAACCGCAAACTGCACAAATGGAGGCAGAGCGTGATATCAGAGTCGCGGAGATCAACGCGGCGCAGGCTGAGAAGGTGGCGCAGATTAGTTCTGGAAACTATATAGACCCTGCGCTAACAGCAGCGGTAGAACAATATGCAGCGCAGGAAGCGCAGGTAGCAGAAAGCATTACCAAGTCTATTGAGGAATTAAGTGTGGCGATTTCAAAGGTATCTGCTGATAAAAAGATTGTTCGTGATGGATCAGGTAGGATTAAAGAAATAGTGAGCGTTCAATAATGCCAAACATCGTCATATCAAACCCATCTAATCAACAGGTAATGCTGGATGATATTATTATAGAGCCTAACACCAGCCGTGGTGTCGCTATGGGAGCATATACGCTGGATGTAATGGACACTGCTATCGTGGTTAACAATGGCAGTGAATATGTGCCTGAGAAGATTCTTCAAATGGAGGATGGCACACGGGTAATAGTAGCAGATGCTATCCCTGCTTCAGTCAGTATCAAAGTCGGCCAGTCGGTGGTTGCTCCTAATACCTCGATAACTGTTGGTGCGGGCGTACACAGTATTGAGGTGGTATAGATGGCGAATCGTCATTGGGTTGGAGGCACTGCAACGTGGGACGGAACTGCCGGAACAAAGTGGGCGACTACTTCCGGTGGGGCTGGTGGCGCTGCGGTTCCGACTTCCAGTGACGATGTGTTCTTCGATGGCGCGTCCGGTGCGGTAACTGTTACGACATCTGGCACTGCGACTGACGTATGCAATAACCTTGATTTCACTGGCTTCACAGGTACATTTAGCATTGCCAGCAATACCTACGTTAATGTTTACGGCAATCTAACGCTTGTATCTGGGATGACGCTTTCTGGTACAAACGTAGGTTCTAGATGGCAATTTTTAGCTACGGCTACCGGAAAAACAATCACAACTGGCGGCAAAAGTATGCTTAAGTGTGTTTTTGACGGTGTTGGTGGCGGCTGGACATGGCAAGATAATATCACATGTACAAACCAAGCCGGAACTGGTTACTCCTTTGATATAGTCAATGGTGCTGTAGATTTTAATGGCAAGACAATCACCGGAACAACAAACGGCGGTGGTATTTATTCTAGCTACTCTAACGTCAGATCAATTACATTCGGCGCGGCTACAGTCAATTTAGCTGCTACGTTCCTATGGGACATTACAAACACAACCAACCTGACTTGGAGCGCGGCCAGTGCAACCTTTAACAGCACAGCAGCTAACACATATATATTTTCAGGTGGTGGCTTAAGTTATCCTGCGACATCGTTTACTGGAACTCTTAACGCGTGCGCCCTAAATGGGGCTAATACGTTTGCCTCGCTAACATTGAGTGGTGGAGCCAATACAACCCCTGTTGTATCTCTTGGGGCAAATCAAACCGTGACCGGAACATTTACTTCCAATGGAAATAGTGTCATCAACAGGATGTATATTAATTCTAGTGTAAAAGGAACAGCACGCACTATATCGGCGGCTACTGTCACATGCACTAACCTTGATCTTCAAGACATCACAGGCGCTGGTGCTGGCTCATGGGACTTGTCAGCAATAACGGGAGGCTCTGGCAATTGCGGCGGAAATACCAGCATTACTTTTACCACCCCCGCCACGCAATACTGGGTTCCTTCTGGCGGTACATCGACTGGTACTATGTCTGTAACAACCAGATGGGCAAATGCATCCGGTGGCACTGCAGGCACTGGTAGATCACCACTCCCTCAAGACACGGCGAGAATAGATGCCAACTCAATTGATGCTGGCAGCAGGACGATAACCAATGACAAGCCGCGCATTGGATCTGTTGATTTCACGGGAGCAACAAATACCCCCGCGTGGGCGTTAGGGACATCGGCAGCATCTTATTTCGGGAGCATCACGCTTATAGCTGGAATGACATTAACGGGAGCTTCGGCAACGGCCACATATGAAGGGCGATCAAGCTCAACCATAACCACAGGCGGCCTGACATGGCTGAAGCCTTTGGCGATTGACTGCGTTAATAGTGTCGGCACACTCACACAAGGTGACAACTTCGCATCCAGCAGCACGTTCACGGCAACGTCTGGCACGTTTAACAGCAGCACGTTTACGACTGACTTTACGACTGTGACATGCACTCTAGGAACAATAACAATTGGCGCAGGCGGCCTTGACTGCACGACATTAACTAAATCGGGTGCAGGCGGTGCGATTACAATAGGCGGAACTTCTACCGCTTCAGGCGCGATTAACCTATCGGGTTCCGGCACGGTAACAATCAATGGAAACCTTACCGGAAGCAGCACATTCCAGACCACGGGATGTACGCTGACTGGCAGTAATGCGACACTGTCATTCAGTGGTGGGTCGATTGTGTTTCCTGCATCTGGTGGTGGTTCAACAGCTTGTAACCCAATAGGAGGGTTTATATCGTGACAAGACACCTTGGCGACTTTGATGCGAGTACTGTGGTTTACGGGAAGTTCACCACATTCCGACCATCTACGGGCGCTGCGTACACGCTCGGCGGTACTCCCGCCATATCGGTATATAAGGACAACAGCACCACGCAAAGCACTACGGGCGTGACGCTCACAGCAGACTTTGACAGCTTGACAGGGCTGAATCACTTCACGATTGACACCAGCACTGATGGCGCGTTTTACGCAGCAGGATCATTCTTTGACATTGTAATCACCACGGGAACAGTTGATAGCGTGTCCGTAGTCGGAACCGTGGTTGGTAGCTTCACCATAAGGAAAAACAGCGCATTGAAGCCGACCACAGCAGCAAGGACGCTTGACGTGTCGGCTGGCGGTGAGGCTGGCGTTGATTGGGCGAATGTCGGAGGTCAATCTACGGCGGTCAACCTTTCATCCACAACCACCAACCTTGTCAACACAATAACGACATACACGGGCAATACACCACAGACAGGCGATAGTTTCGCCCGGATTGGCGCGACTGGATCAGGACTTACATCTCTAGCCACGCAAGCAAGCGTCGATACCATTGATGACTTCCTTGATACCGAGGTAGCCGCAATCAAGGCCAAGACCGACAGCCTGACATTCACGGTTGCTGGGCAAGTTGATGCAAACATTCAGTATGTCAATGACGTAGCCGTAAATGGCGTTGGTACGGCGGGCAATCCGTGGGGGCCATAATTGACTAGCGCATGGGGCGATTCGTGGGGTTTAGCGTGGGGTGATAGCTGGGGTTCAATTGGAATCGTAGCTGAAACATCACGGCGGGCAGGGGGTGGAGGTTGGGTTGCCGATCCGCGCCGCCGTATTGTTAATACTTATAAATCAGCCATTACCCGCCTTGATGACATAATCGAGGAGTTTACTGAGAAGCCAACCAGCCCTGTTCTTCAGGTTGCGGCAGCGCAAGAAATAAAAATACTACGCGATAAAGCATCAATTATCCCCCTCCCGGATACGTCACTTACACTTGAACAAGTAATTGAAATACGCGAGATCGTTAAGACAGAGATAGCTCGCATTGTGGCGTTGCAGGATGATGACGAAGTCATAGCCCTTTATCTTCAACAAGATAACACAACAGATCTGTTATTAATTTTGCAACAGCTAATGATGCAGATATTGCAGTGGAGCCAAACAAGGCCGGGCTTGGCAGCAATTCTACAGCACTCAAAAAATGGCCTTGAATAAACAGGAAGGACGATATACTATGGAAGATACAAATGCTGGTATTCCAGCGACATCAGTTGAGGCAACTCAACCTGAAACACAGGTCAACGAGGCAGCAGCAACGGCAACAACTGAACAAAATTCAGAGTCGCCACAAACGCAAGCAAAGCCTTATAACGATCCTGAGAAATTAGCAAAGGCACTTGACCGCAAAAACAGGGCTATAGGCCGTAAAACAGCTGAATTGCACGAAGCCCGCAGGCGCATTCAAGAGTTGGAGCAAAAATCCGCACCATCGCAGCCCATCAATCCAGCCCCGGCGGCACTGAAGCCAGAAAGCTTCCCTACAGTCGAGGCGTATTTTGAAGCGGTTGCCGAAGCAAAAGCGGACGCAAAAATCAGAGAATATCAAACCAAGAACGAAACGAATGCTAAGGAGCGCCAAGCATCCGATTATCGGGCGCAACGGTTAGCCGAAGCAGACGCAAAAGCCGAAGAACTTAAAAAGCAAATCCCTGATTTCGAGCAAGTATTGTCTGAATATGGGGATGACTTACAGAGCGCAGGCGCACACGTTCATGATGCGATATTAGAGGCCGACGATCCGGCATTGGTTGCGTACTACGCAGCGAAAGAAGGGTTATTCGATCAGCTTAATGCTATGTCACCTATCCGGGCTGGCAAAGAGATTGAGCGTATTGAGCAGAAGGCCAAGGCTCTGATTGCTACAAAACCAACATCAAATGCACCGCCACCCCTTGCCCCAGTTAAAGGTGCAGGTGGTAGCAAAGGAAACGGGATAAGTCCTTCTATGTCATATAACGATCTAAAAAAATGGATGAAGTCTTAACCGCTGGATAAACATGGAATGGTTCCTGTTTGTCTGGCAAACAAACAGGAGCTAAAACAATGGCTAATACTATTAACAACGTCAAAGACGTTGGATCTATCATCTCTAAACTTGCGGCTGGTATGCTAGCCGATAAGTGTCAGTTTATTAAATCAATCGACAGCGAGCCTCTGGATTCATTTGGTTCTACCAACGGATACAGCCACGGCGATACTGTCAACATTAACAAACCTGCACGTTTCTCGGTTGGAACAAACGCCGACTTGACCTCTGCGCTGCAAAACGTAACGGAAGAAAAGGTTGCGCTTGCACTTGACCAACGCGCCGCTATCGGCATCAGCCTTACTTCGGCTGAGGTTGCTACGGATCTAGCGTTAAAGTCTTGGGCAAAACGCATTCTTGACCCGGCAATGTCGAGCATGGCGCAGAACATCGAGTCAACCGTTCTGACAACTGCAAAAAACGCAGTTTATAACTACGTTGGCGATATTGATGGGACTACTGTATTTGATACGGCGCTTATGCTCGGCGCACGTAAAAAGCCAGTTCAGAATCTTGCACCAATGGATGACAACATGTATGCCCTGCTGAATAGCACAGCGATGGCATCGGCTGTTGACCAGCGCAAGGGTCTGTTCCAATCGTCTGAGGACATCAAGAGCCAGTACAAAAACGGGTACATGGGCTATGTCGATGGCATGACGTACTTGGAAAACAACCTGTTGCCTTCGCATACCAATGGTAATGATGTTACGGGCGCAGCTATTGACGATGCGGCGGTTGCTACTGGCGCGTCAACCATCCACATCGACGGCATCACTACTGGCACTGGCACACTGAAAAAAGGCCAAGTGTTCACGATTGCTGGCGTTTATGCGGTTCACCCGATTACGAAGGTAACGCGTTCTGACTTGCAACAGTTCGTTGTCACGGCAGATGTAACGGCCTCCGGCGTGTCTGATGCTGATGTCAGCATTAGCCCGACAATCTACGGCCCGACAAGCGGCGTGTTGCAAAACGTGTCTGCACTTCCGGCTGATGACGCAGCTATTGTTTTCTTTGGCGCTGCGTCGTCTGTTATTGAGCAGAACCTTGTTTACCACAAAAACGCTTTCCGCTTCGTATCTGTTCCGCTGATGAAGCCTAGCGATTCGCACATGACGGCACAGGAAACTGTGGACGGTATGACTGTTCGTGTATGGCAAGCGTCTGATATCTTGACTGACAAGATGATCTTGCGACTTGACGTGCTGTATGGCTTCTCTGCTGTTCGCCCTGAATGGGCTTGCCGTATCGGTTACTAATCACTCCCTAGAGGTGGCGGGTAACACCGCCACCTCCCCATATAAGGAGGATGCATGACAACAGTTAATGACATTGTTACGGGCGCTATGAAGCTGCTCGGTGTAGTATTCAAATCAGAATCCATATCATCTGACGAAGCAACAGACGGCCTCAACCGTCTAAATGAGCTTATTGCCAGCTGGTCAAATGAAGGGCTTATGGTATATGCAAAAACTTGGGAAAACTTTACGTTAACGGCCAATGATGGTGTTTATACTATCGGGACTGGCGCAGACTTTAGCACTGACAGGCCAATAGTTATTACTTCGGCATATATAAGAGAGTCATCAAACGACTATCCGCTTGAGATTATAACTGACGCACAATATGCGCTTGAGATTTTGCAAAAGACATCTACAAGCAATATCCCACAATATCTAAATTATGATAATGCGTTTCCAAACGCTACGATTAGACTTTGGCCTATACCATCAACCGCAAACGTGCTTTATCTCCAATCAGAAAAGCAATTTACTCAGTTTGCTGGTACATCTACTGACATCACCATGCCGCCGGGTTGGCTTCGTGCGTTACGGTACAATCTGGCAGTTGATCTTGCACCGGAATACGGCGTTGCCTTGCATCCATCTGTTATCGAGGGGGCAAAAGAATCCAAGGGGTTGTTAAAGTCATCTGTGTTGAGGAATAATCCCATTGTTTACTCCTCAGGGTTGATGCCGAGAAGCAATATTTATACAGGGGACGTATAAATATGAAAGTTGGTTTAGTCGGCGGCAGTTACCAAATGGCATCATTAAATTTTGATGCACAAAGAAGCATTAATTTTATGCCAACAGCATCAGAGGTTCAGGGCAGTAAAGAGCCTGTGTCTTTAGTACCAACCCCCGGCCTTTCTCTGTTTGCAACTGCTGGTGGCGGGCCTATACGTGGGTGTATTTCCTGCGGCAACGGTAGGGCATTTGTTGTATCCGGCGCTGAAGTTTACGAGATCAGCAGCACAGGAACGGCGACCCTTATAGGAACAGTGGATACATACGCAGACCCTGTTTCTATGGCCGAAAACGGGACGCAGGTGCTTATTGCAACTGGCGGGACTGGTTATATTATTACGTTTTCAACATCTTTGTTAGCATCAATTGCGGACGCACAATACCCATCTGCTGATTACGTTGTATTCAAAGACGGCTATTTTATTGTCAACAGCCCTGATACTGGCAGGTTCTACATATCCACGTTATATGACGGTACTGCATGGGATAGCCTTGATTTTGCAACAGCAGAGAGTAGCCCTGATAATCTTGTAGCCCCATTTTCCGCAGGTGGTCAATTATGGCTGTTTGGCAGCAAAACCACTGAGGCTTGGTATAATTCAGGGGATGCTGATTTCCCGTTCGCTCCTGTTCAGGGAGCTAAAATGGAGGTTGGTTGCGCTGCAAGGTTCTCTATTTCCAAGGGTGATAATACAATCTTTTGGGTTGGGCAGAGCGATGAGGGAACTGGCATTGTGTACCGCGCGACAGGCTTTTCACCTGAGCGCATATCAACGCAGGCAATAGAGAAGAAAATAGCGACAGTCACAAATATCGCTGACATCAAGGGGTTTTGCTACCAGCAAGATGGGCATCTTTACTACATCATAACGGGCGGGTCGCTTGAAACGTCTTTAGTTTACGATGCGTTTACAAAGCAATGGCATGAGAGGGCGTATCTGGACGATGGCACATACCGTCAATGGCTAGGAGTTTGGCCAATGTTTGCTTTTAGTCGCAATCTGATAGGCGACAAAGAGGGCGGAAAAATATACGAGATAGACCCAGATATATACACCGACAACGGCGACTATATAAAGCGCAGCCGGACTTTTCACCACATATTTGATGAGGGAAAGCGGTTCGTTGTCAATTACTTGCAAGTTGATTTTGAGGCAGGCGTGGGCATTACAAGCGGTCAGGGTTCAGCGCCAATTGCATGGCTTGAGATCAGCCGCGATGGTGGGCATACATGGTCAAATGAACAGCAAGCAACCATCGGCGCATTGGGTCAGTATGGTTATCGGTGCGTATGGCGCAGGCTTGGACAGGCAGAGCAAATGACGTTCCGCGTGTCGATATCAGATCCAGTGAAAGCGCACATTACGGGGGCATATATTGGCTAGTTTAGGACAACCACCTATTCAAACACCCATTCCAAGCAATGTATGGTCAGTTTGGTTTACGCAGGTATGGAAGGCGTTAAGCGGCCCCGTTAGCCTATCGCGTTATACAGTGACGACACTGCCGGACGCAACAATTAATGAAGGTGGAATCATATATGTGAGCAATGAAACAGGTGGTGGGACTGTGGCATTCTCAGATGGGGTTTCTTGGAGAAGGGTACAGGATAGGGTAGTTGTGTCTTGAACAATGTGCAGCAACATAGTAATATGGTCACATCTCCTGCACAATCAGGCGCAATAGGCGCAACCGCAGAGAACCCCCGCATATTTATAATGCCTAAACAAGACGGAATATCTGTCTTTGCTAATACAACTAACGGGGCTAAAGAAGTTGGTTTTGTGACATTGATTGAAACCCCGGCAACCATTGAGCCGCATGTAGCATGGGTTAATGGCGCGTCAAACCGAAACAGATACGAAGGGTTTTTGCTGGTCTTATCCTTACTACGCAAGATCAAGCCAGTTTTAATTATGACGCAGGCTAAAGACCATCCGTTTTTTGACAGATTTGTAAGTAAAAAGGCGCTGCGGAAAGTCGGAATTTTGAAGGATTTAGAGGTGGGCGGCTCTATAACAGACATTCACATATACCAAGCAGGGAAAGAATAGATGGGAACAATCAGTTTTATAAGTCAGATGCCGGGAAATATGTTCCCCGGCTTTGCTTTTGACCCCGGAACGTCAGCTGCAATTGGGGCTGGCGGGTCATTGCTTGGCGGTATAATGGGTGGTAAATCAGCCAAGTCAGCAGCTAATACACAAGCAGCAGCCGGAGCCGACGCTCTTAAACTTCAAAAGCAGATGTTTGACTTAACTCGCGGCGACTACATGCCGTATAACACGGCGGGTCAGTCTGCATTGCGTAGGCTTTCTGACTTATTGGGTATTGAATCCGGCCAGCGAGAAACCAGAGATCAGATATATAATAGGTTAAAAGATCAATACGCAACGCCTTCAAACGCATCAAATCAACAGGCTTTTAGCAACCTATTTAGAAATGTAAACACTGGGCAAGTTTTAAGTAAGGATGCTTGGAACTCGTTAGGTGGTATGGGTGACAACGGCATAGATACTGGCGTATGGAAGCCAATCACACAGCAAGGTAGCGTATCATCTGCAATGACTCCGGGCGGACAGGCTGCTCTTGACGCGGCGGTACAAGCCGAACTTGATAAGCAACAACGTCCCGGCGATTATGGGTCGTTGTTGCAGCCGTTTGATCTTTCCAAGTTTATTAAAGAGCCGGGCTATCAGTTTAGGCTTGACGAGGGAACAAAAGCTCTTGAGCGCGGTCAGGCTGCAAGAGGATCGTTCCTGTCAGGTGCTGCCATGAAGGATGCGGCTAGGTACGGACAGGACTATGCATCTGGAGAATACGGCAACGCATACAATCGATACAACACAGATCAGGGCAACATATACAACAGACTTATGGGTGTAACAAACGTAGGGCAAAACGCCGTTGCAGGGCAATCGGCATCGGCTGCTAACTACGGTAATGCTGCTGGAGAGTTAATGCAGAATATTGGCAACGTCAAAGCGGCGGGCATCATGGGCGGTTCAAACGCAATGAACCAAGGTTTCGCCAATATGTTCGGCGGCACACAGTATGGTGGTGGCGGGTTTAATTTGAGCAGCTTGTTTGCGCCGAAGCAGGATACAGGGAAAAACTCTTACAACATGGTTAGACCGTATTAGGAGATAACATGGCACTCGATTGGAGCATACCAATGTCCGGCAAGTCCATATCTGACTATATGGGCGAGGCAGAGGATAGGAAATTGAAACAGCGGTTGCTTAGTAGCAAGCTTAGTGGTGGCGGCGGCACTTCGTTCACCAAGAATTTCCAGTTTCTCAAAGAGCAATTTCCTGAACTGCCAGATGAAACTATTGCTCGTATTGCCCAAAATCGCATGGGTACAGATTTAACATTCGGCCCGAATGGTGAAGTTATCAACATGGCTGGTTCATTGAGCGCACTGATGAATAAAGCATACGCAGAGCAGACAGGCACAGAGGTCGCCACAACGGAAAATAAGGTTCCACGCGAACTGGCAATAGAACAAAATAAAGCGGGCGTTGAGATCAGTGCCGCCGCACCGAAGGCTAAACAGACAGCAATCGGCGCAGGAGAGGGCGGGGTCATTGCCAAAAGATTAGAAGATGCGACCAAGGCTGGAACCGCCGGGGCGCAGATGATGGCTACAACAGATCGTGTGAGATCGCTGGTAAAACAGGGCATCTACGGTGTCGCCCCCGTTGACAGATTGAAAATGATGGGGTCAGAGATTAGTGCCGATCTTGCCGCCGATCCAAAAGTAATCAACACTAAAAAAGTCATTGCGTTCGGCTCTCAATTACAAAAAGATGCTGTTGGCGGGACGATGGGTTCAGGAATTTCAAACGCAGACATGGAAATTTTGTCTAGGGTTGGTTTCGGCCTTAGCAAGCCACAATCACCTGAGTTTGTCCTTTCTGCTCTGGATGAGCTGGATGGCGTAGCGGCGCGGAATGTCGGGGTGGCTGATTATTTGAATAAAAAACTAGAACAAACTGGCAGCATTCCGTCGATTGAGCAAACCCAAGCAGACAATCCAGCTAAAGCGTCTGCCATCAAGCCGATCTCGGAAATGTCCGATGATGAATTACGCGCAATTGCAGCGGGAGGTCAATAGTGCCAACCCCGCAAGAAGCAGCAGCGGAATTAAGGCGCAGAGAGGCTGTTGCGGAATTGCAGCGCCGGGAGCATCCAGCTCCGTCAGTTGCCGCGCCTACATCCGAGCCATCAATCCTTGACCGCATAAAGGCAGATATGCAATCCAGAAACGATCAGGCCATGCTTGCCAGATCGGAATATTTGGCTGGAAACCAAAGCTATCCAGAGCAAATTTTGCAGCAGGCCGGAGTTGGGGCAGGAATGGTTGGTGACATCCCCGCTGAATTGATAAAATCAACCCTGTCTATGGCTGGCAAAATTCCGGGCGCAAAATACGCGGCAAGTAAAGTGGGCGAGGCAGTCATGTCATTACCCGGTCTAAGCACCTTGCCAGATGAGGTTTCTGGCTTGGCGAAGGGATACGAGAACTTCAGCGCCGCGCACCCACGGGCAGCGCGGAATATTAATGCAGTAACCAATCTTGCAATGGTCGTACCAACGGGAGTCAAATACGGAGAAGATGTTATATCATCTGTTGATGATGCGGCGCGTGGGGTCGGCAGAAACATAAAAAACGCTGTCCTGCGCCCGGAAAAATTGTCGTCAGAAGAAATACGCTATCTGGGCGGTGAATCATTCAAGAAAGCCGATGCGCTGGGCGGCGTTATACACCCGTATGAGGCAGGAAAATTTGTTGACGATGTTATAAAAGATATAACCCCGCAAACAGGGTGGGGCGCGGCCCCCGGAAATAAAGATAAAGTTGACGCTGTTTTGAAGCGACTGGACGCTGTGAGAAATTCCGGCGAGCCGCTGACACTGCATGCGGCGATGGAGCTTGATAGCAACCTTGGTGATTTGGCTCATAGCAGCATCGATGCCTTTGGTAAATATAATCCAGACGGCGAGAGCATCTTGAGAGTACAGCGGGCGTTACGCAATACTATAGAGGAAGCCGCAAACAACGGCCATGTTTTAGGCGGCACAGAGGGAGTAGCCGCGTGGAAGGAAGGTAAAAAATATTGGGCTGCACAAGCAAAATTGCGCGATGTAGAGAGGATTTTAGAAAATTCAAAATCGGCTGCCGTTCCTGCTACGTCGATAAGAACGGGATTCAAAACCCTGCTTAATAACGGCGGCAAAATGGCAGGGTATTCCGATGAGGAAATAAAGGCCATAAAGCAGGCTGCGCGGACGGGGGTTGTTACAGATGTTCTCGCAACCGTGGGCAGCAGACTTACGCCCCTCGCAGCGGCATCCGTTGGGGCGGCTGCTGGCGGTGGCTTGCCGGGCGCGATTGCTGGGGCAACCGTGGGATATGTAGGGTCAGCGGCATCACGGAAAAGCGCTGCTTTGATGCAAGGCGGCAAGGCGAATAAAGTTGCTGATCTTATTAGATCAAGGGTTGGGGGTGCGCCGCCGTCTAGCGTAGTTTCTGATACGCTAAAAACAATGGCTACAGGATTAAAAATAGGCACTCCACAAGCCGCCGGACAACTCACGCTTGAGCAAATCCTACAAATGCCAGCAAGCCAAGCATTACCCCTAATTCAACAGATGCAGCAGCAAGGAGCGCAATAAAATGGCAGTACCTCTATTCGGCCCCAAGGCAAGGTTTTTCGACAGCAACGGCGACCCACTTAACGGCGGGTTGGTGTACACTTACACGGCAGGAACGACTACGCCGAAGGACAGCTACACTACGGAGGCAGGGTCTGTTGCAAACGCCAATCCTGTTGTTTTGGATAGTGCGGGATATGCAGACATATGGCTTGGTCAGGGTACATATAAGATCGTGCTGAAAACTTCCGGCGGCACGACTATATTCACCACGGACAGCTACCCCGGCGATGGCTCGACTGGTTTTGGCGGTCAGGTGTATCCGCTGTCGTCAAACACCAGCATCGACTCCACCTATGACCAGAGTTACATTGTCGCAACAGGGACAATTAACCTTGCTCTTCTAGCAGCAGCAACGGCGACAGAGGGATTTATTTTTACCGTCCAGAACAACGGAAGCGGGGTTATAACGATTGACCCCAATGGCGCTGAAACGGTCAATGGCTCCACTACCTTAACATTACAGGCTGGCGAATCTGCAACTGTAGTCTGCGATGGATCTAATTGGTTCGCAGCGACAAGCAATGTTTTATTTCTTGACACTCAATTTCGTATTGTTGATAACGGGGATGCAACAAAGAAAATAGCGTTTGAGGCATCTGGGATCACAACTGGAACAACACGTACATTAACCGCGCAAGACGTATCCGGGACGATCTATGTATCTGGGGGGACTGACATACCAGTAACTGACGGCGGGACGGGGGCTTCGACTGCGCCATTGGCCTTCGGTAACATTGTCGCGCCATATGTCGTTGATAAGGTTTTGTATGGGTTAACAATGGCGAACGGTACGGATGCTACCAACGACATAGATATTGCAGCAGGGTCTTGTGTATCCAGCGACGGAACGACACTTATGGTTTTATCAGCGATTACCAAGCAACTTGATGCGGCTTGGGCTGTGGGAACTGCTGCGGGAGGACTTGACACTGGTGCGATTGCTAACACGACTTATCACGTATGGGTCATTCATCGCCCTGATACGGGTGTGACTGATGTATTGTTTTCGACTTCCGCATCTGCCCCTACCATGCCGACAAACTACACCAAGAAAAAATGCATCGGATCTATAGTAAGGGCTGGCGGTACTATCTTGGCGTTTCACCAATATGGAAGCGATTTCATTTTGGACACACCTGTATTAGACCATACGACTGGGGCAACTGCTGGAACATCTGCCATTACCGCGACATTGGCAAGCCTTCCTACGGGCGTTAAGGTTAAAGCGTACATCAACGCATTCATGCCAGATAACGACAATAGATTGTACCTTTCATCTCTTGATAGCGCAGACCTAGCCCCTTCAACAAGCGTCGCGCCGTTATCCACAGTCGGCGCAGGGGCGACCACTAACACCAGCGCTCAAGTGTGGGTCTGGACGAATACAAGCGCCCAGATAAGGACGCGGCAAGGAACTAGTAGCGCAGGTGGTTATAAAATTGCGTCTTTGGGGTGGAGGGACACAAGGATTTAAATGACCATATTCATATACTGGTTATTTCAGGGTTTGTTTGTCGGTGTGATGATCGGAATGCTAATCTGGAGTTGTTTTCAATCTAGAAATTAACACTTTTTTAAGCTATCCTTGAGTTGTGTGATGGATGGAGTAAATGACTAATATTAATGATTTACACATATTAATGGGCAGGGTAATCGAGGGGATTGAAAACCTTGAACGCGGAGTAACTGGCATTAATAATCGCCTTGACAATAAGATTCAGCCAGTCTTGGACGACTATCAAAAAACAAAAAGCAAAATAACCGGAGCGTGTGTAGTGATATCGGCTATAGCTGGCAGTGGAACGGCATGGTTTACGGGATTGTTTAAGCATTAAAAAGCCCACGGTGGTTCATACAAACCGTGGGCTTTAACAGGGGCAGCCCATGAGATTGATCACCGCCACCCTTGCTGTGGCTCTTATAGCACTACTGCCGTGTCAAACGCAAGCCTACGGAGAGAATTGTTTTAAACCTCAAGAAATACACCAGGCCCTCATTCAAGAGGGCTTTATGCTTTATATGAGCGCATATTCTGACAACGGAACGGTGTTCGGGATATATATGCGGTCAGATGATTCATTCATCATGTTGGGAGAATCGCCAACAATTGCGTGTGTTTTATCGCAAGGTGTTGGACTGTATGTTCCAAAAGAGAGGAGCATATAATGGCGACAAAACCAATATCAGATGAGTTGCTTCAGGTGTCGTTGGATGCATTTCACAGGAACGGAAAAAACACAACATTTGCTGCCCGTGAATTGGGCATTCCTAGAAACACGCTGGATTCGCGGCTCAAAACAGCAAGAGCAAGGGGAATGATGCAGTCAGTGGATAGCAATATCCCGACTGGTCATATCCTAAAGGGCAAATCCACACTATACGACCACGAAGGGAATGAGCGCTTGACGTGGGTCAAGACAAACCTTGACGCAGAGGCCGCAAAGAAGGCGCTGCTGGTATTATCTGAATCTTTATGTAAGAAACTTCCTTCCGTTGATCGAATAAAGCCTCCGAAAAAATTCGATGAAAATCTAATGATGGTCATTCCCTTCGGTGATCCGCATATCGGGCTTTATTGTTCGCGTGAGGAAGTCGGGGAGAGTTTCAACCTTGATATAGCCACCAAGGATTTATGCGGGGCGTTTGATTACCTGATAAGCTCCGGCGTTCCCACCGGCCATTGCGTTATTCTCAATCTTGGCGACTTTTTCCATGCATCGAATTACGAGGGCATGACCAAGCGTTCAAAGCACGTTCTCGACATGGCTGGAAGGTTTCCAGAAATTATTGATGCTGGTGTTCAAGCCCTGCGGTTCTGCGTGGAGAGGGCGGCGGAGAAGCACGGAACGGTATCTTTGGTCAATAGCATCGGAAACCACGATGATGAAATGGCGGTGTGCCTGAGTATCATGTTCAGGAACATATACCGGGATAATCCCAGAATTAAGGTCTATGAGGCCGCAAAAACTAGACACTATATCCAGCATGGAAAGGTTCTAGTCGGCGTTACCCACGGCCATCAGACAAAGGATCAAGCGTTACCGCTGCTAATGGCCTCAGAGAAATCAAAAGAGTGGGGGGAAACAAAACACAGATATTTCTACAGGGGCCACCACCACCATCAGGAATTAATGGAGTATAACGGATGCGTGGTCGAGCAATTTAGGACTTTAGCGCCGTCTGATTCCTATGCCCACAGTCACGGATATTTGTCTGGGCGTGACATGAAATCAATCATCCACCATTCAGAATATGGCGAGGTCAGCAGGACGGTTTGCTCTGTCGATATGCTCAGGAAAATATCATGATTTATCAAACAAAAAGAAGCACCGCCAGAGAGCTTAAAGAAAAATTTTATTTCACCGGAAAGCCTTGTATCAGGGGTCATCTTTCCAAAAGAAGAACCAACGACGCTATATGTGAGGAATGTAAGAAAATTCTTAGAAAAGAAAATTACGACAGATACAAAAACGATGATGTTTTTAAAGAAAAAATTCGCAACAGAACAATTGCAAACCGCGAAGAAAAAATAAAATACGATAAAAAGTACGCGAAGAAAAACCGATCAACAAAAATAAAGAGAGCCGTGGAGTGGCAAAAAAATAACAAGGAAAGACGACGGGATATAGTTTTCAATTACGATTCTAAACGCAGAGCATTCAAATCTTGTGGGGCATCTCTTTCCGAGGTCAGAAAGTGGAGGAATGTTCAGATTAAGGAGTGCTATTGGTGTGGGGTATCCTGCCAAGAAAATTACCATGTTGACCACTACGTACCGCTATCCAAGGGCGGGAAGCACGAGATCAAAAATCTCGTCATTTCCTGCCCGTCTTGTAATCTTAGAAAAAACGCCAAGATGCCTGACGAGTGGATTGATGAAATTGAGGGGTTTGATGACAGAAAAGATTGAACAACTTGTCGAGGTCAATGGCGAATGGTCGCAATGGATATATCCTGATATGAAAAAATTCAGGGAATATTGTTGCTTTTGTGGATTGGCGCACGATGTCCAGTATCGGATTGATGAAAAAGGTGTATCATTTCGCGTCAAGCAAAATGCAAGAGCAACAGCAGCGGTGCGGAGAAAAAAGAAGTGAGCGATAAGGTTAACCACGGAGAATTAAAAGAAGGTATAATAAGTGTTCTCGCTGAATTCGGCGATAGAATGCCAGCCAGAAAAATCATCAATAAACTTGCCAATATTGGAATATTCACAACTGATGATTCGCTTTTGGTAACTCTCAATAAGATGTCACGAATCGGCAGCATCCACCGTGATATGCAACACAGATGCGAATGTTGTGACCGGAGGATGCATGTTTATTATCTTTAGCATTATAGCATTTCTACTATATTCATCATCCGCTATGGCAGAAACGGTGACCATTCATGTATCAGCATACGTGCGGGAAATCGTGGTTGTGTCAGATGCACCTATCACAGAAGGTGATACCGTGACCACGGATCAGCAGCTAGCAATCATTAACGCGATAAGGGAAGAAGATGCCAGCACCAGTCAAGCGCAGTAAAACTAATATGGTTGTTGTGCATTGCAGCGCGACTCGTCCCGAAATGGATATTGGTGTTGCAGAGATCGATGCTTGGCACAAAGCCCGTGGGTTTTACATGATCGGTTATCATGATGTAATCCGGCGCGATGGGTCGGTTGAGCAGGGGCGGGATATAGACGAGGTCGGCGCACATGTTAAAGGGCATAACAGTGAATCAGTCGGCGTTTGTATGGTCGGAGGGTATGACAAAAAGAACAGGCCGGAGAACAACTTTACAGAGGCTCAATTTAAAAGCCTCCGTAGGCTGCTGCGGTTTTATAAAGTAAAATACCCAAAGGCCATTATAGTCGGGCATTGTGAATTAGATGATGGAAAACCGTGTCCATGTTTTGATGTGCAGTCGTGGCTTTTAAATGAAGGAATTTAATGCTACTATCAAATAGCGAGTTAAACAGGGAGTTAAAAAATGTTCAAAGGTAAAAAAACATATATCGTGGCTGCTGTTTCTGTAATCAGCGCAGTGGCATCCTATCTGGTTGGTGATCTTGCTCTGGCAGACGCAGCACAACTGGTTCTAACAGCAGTCCTCGGCGCCACGATTCGTCATGGTGTCGGATGAAGCTACTTACTCTTGCCCTAGAGTTGTTAGCGAGAGGGGCTGCCTTTGTTGCAGCCCTTCTTTTTGTGCGGCGCGGTGAAAAAATAAAGGATTTGGAAGATGAAAATAAAGCACTGGAAACCCGCGTTGAAACCGTGGATGGCTTACGCGCTCTTGATGCTGATGCTAGGCGCAGGCTGCTCGCCAGCTGGGCGCGGCGCAATATGTCAGGGACTGGTCATGATCCAGCCAACGACACAGGACATCCAGACGATAAGTGACGATCTGGTGGAACAAATCTTGGCGCATAACTGTGTTGGTGCTAAGATGGGCTGTTGGGAGATGCCGGAAAATGGATGCGCGGATTAAGCAGATAAAACAGATTCAGCCCAAATCACCAGAGGCATTTCTTTTCCTATTGCGGACAGTTTTGGAAATAGCATTTTCCAATAAATTAAATTATCTGGAAATTAAATACCGCAAGGCAGGGGATAGTAAAGTCCATTCGACATCGATCACAACATGAAAACGTATATGTTATTAATCCCATACATGGCCATAACCTCTAGGTTATGCGGGGCAAAGTCATTCCTTCCATTCGGGTTAGAGCAATGGTTGTATGCCGCACCATATTCAGTGGTGACGTTTATCGCGCTATTGCCCACCGTCATGTCATGGCACATATGGGCGCTGTCCGCATTAGCGGGGGCTACAGCGTTGATTGGCAAGCGGCTAGGTCACGGCAGAGGAATCAGCATAGGCGAACCCATGAAGCCCGGAAGCAAGCCTGAGAAGGTCGAGCTGCTCATCCTGTGGCTGCAACCACACATCCCTAACTGGCTGTACAAGTCTCTCATCCTGCTGCTGTGTGAGGCTGTGGTGTGGGCGGGCATGGCGATAGCTGTATCGCCGTGGCTTATGCTTGCATCGATGGGCAGACCCGTTGGGTACTTGATTGGCTGGTACGGCCAGCGGCTAGTCAAGTCCACTATGGCCGGGGAGATACTGACAGGGGCTTTTGCGGGGGCTATTTTTAGCTCCCCATTATTTTGCTATATGTCATTTAATTAATGACCTTTAGCGGTCTATTGTCCGTCTGACCATAAACATTAAGAAAGCCTGTGTTCTTGGTTGTTTTATAAGAAACCCCGTTCAGCAGGTTCCATAAATTACTATGTGCGATCTTATACTTTTTTGCTAAAGATCGGTATGTCATCCCAGAGAGCCTATCTATTTTTATTAATTTAACTACCTCAACATTTAATTTGGCGTTCTGATTGTCCTCACCCGCCTTATACACACGCAGACCGTCTTTAATCGCGTCTAGGGTATTTTGTTTCGGTGTGCATAGGTATAAATGATGCGGATTGCAGCATTGTTTATTGTTGCATCTATGACCAACATGGACACTGGCATCAGGAATTATTTTATTCCACAAAATAAAGGCCAATTTGTGCGAACTATATGTTTTTGGTTTTTTATTTATTTTTAAGGTGTATCTGCCATAGCCAGTTTTGGCCTTGTATCCACACCACAACCAACAATCATCTTTTCCTGACTTGGTTACTTTACTCCAAAAAATATCAGATTTTTTTATCAAAATATCAAGCATATTACTACCACCATAGTCGCAGACCTTCATTCAAGCGGCCCAATACCGCACACTCTTTTCCGTGTTGAATTTTTCCATACATTTTACGAACGCGTCACCAAAAGAAACCGCGCTAAAGGCAGCGTGATTTTCACACTTGCGCCCAATTTCTTTTGTCAAATGCACACAATACGGCTCCGAATCATTTGCACGGCAGGATTCGTATATACCAAATCGGAATCCGTCTGGTAAATCCAGCGTCATATCCAATACGATTTTTCTGCTCATTTTCTTCTTCCTTTCCTGCTTCCACAGACCTTCATTCAAGCGGTCACTCAGCAATCCAGCCGTGGCGTATCAAATACTGCCTAGCTGCTTTGCCGTGCCGCTCTGCAACTTCGCCGCCATATTTTGCATCCCAGCGACCAAGCTGAAAACAGCCGATCATTAATAGAACGATAGCGGTGAGTTTCATTGTTTTCTAACCACGCCCTTGCCGCTTCCAAAACAACCAATGAATATTCTGTATTTTCATCTAAATTTGGTACGGCTTTGGCTACGTTAAACCTAAAATCAAAATACTTTAAAGCCTCATGTAGTTTTTTCTTATTTATCATTTTTCCTCCTGTGCTGCGGCTCTTGGGCTTGTTGGAGAAGGGTGAGAACTTTTTCGCAGATTTCTTCCAGCGTTGACATGCCTCCGTTGATCCACAGGCTTCCATCATCATTGCGTGGGCTTCCTAATGCATGTTGCAGCAGCTTAACCGCCGTTATCGCTTCATGGTTGGTCATTCCTCAAACTCCTTTAGTGCTTCACGGGCTAATCCCTCGGCGGCTAACGTCATGCCATCACCGCCGTTTTTATTGATGTGATCCAGCGTATATACTGCCGCGTGTAACGCACTCACCAGCTTATCCACGCGGGTTTGTGATTGCAAGTCGGCGCGAATGTACCTAGCCTCTGGCATGCTGCCATTCGACATACCTTGCGGTTCGACAGACCACATAGGCATACCCTCATCGTTGCGTGCGTATATTTCTTCCGGCATTTCATTTTGGTTGGTCATTTTTTGCCTTTCAGAACGAAACAGGCTATATGGCGTCCAGTTCCCTTACCTTGGGATCTATCTTCTGTAGCAAGCCACTTTACATCACCCAAATTTGAAATTTCTGCGCCGGCTTTTACAAGCATCAACAACCATTTATCTGCCGGATAGACAAAAACAACGTCTTTGCCTTTTTCCTGTTCTTCAATGGCTTTTCTAACCCACGCGGTCGGCCCCTTCTTTTTGCCTTGATGCATGATGGATCCAAACGGCGGGTTGACATAGGACGACGCGCCCCATTTACAAGTAAGACCGTCAAAGCCTTCTGGCAACGGAAAGGGGCAGGGGTCAAAATCAAAGTGATATTTGGCGTTCAATGTATCGTAAATATCAGGCGGGGTTAGCCAATAATGTTTTTGGTCGGATCCGTTGCCCTTGTGAAATTTGTTATCTTCCGGCTTTAGTTTTGATTGATGCTCTTTAGCCATTTCACTTCTTCCTCCTCGTGATCTTGATGATGTCCATGTGGTCTTTACCAATATAGTAAACCTTACCGCCTCGGTTCCAATGTTTTTCGCCATAGCCCTTTAATCGTATGGTCAAAAACCTCACATCTGAGTACGACTTGATGCTGCTCACCACCGCCTTACCTCCCGCACGGAAATGAACGGTGTCACAGGGTTTCAGCGTTTTTAGGTTAATGCGTTTTGCAGGTGTTTTTGTACTTGTTCCCATGTCGTAAATCCTTTCTCTCTGTAGTGCGGATAAAGTTCAGTGATGTACTCGGCCAGCGTTCCTTCTTTTTCGACTACGATATAATCCGAAACCCTGATCCGTAATCGTGCATCAGGCCAGCGGAGCGTCACTTCCAGTACCTCCTGCGGGTTGATTCATACGTAGTACACAAGCCAAAAAGCGGCAGAAAAAAGATTAAAAAGATAGGCCAAAAAACGATGAATCCAAAAATAGGCAAGTCTTTGAACTCATCAATTATACCTTGAAACCTCCCCAGCAAATAAGCCGTGAGAAACGCGCCGTACAGGTAGGTGAGTATAAGCAGGGGGATCATGTGTTCTCTCCTTCACTAAGCCATTTATCCTCGAAAGCGGTAACGCAGTCTAGAGCTTTATCGTGCATTGTCGTCACATAACCATCACCTTCCATTGTCTTAGCGGCATCCTTTAATGCCAATTTTAACTCGGTTATTAACTCCAGCGCCTCGGGTAGTGCTGTGCGGGAGGCTGCGATTAGCATACAGTCAGAAACCTTTGCTTCCTTAATACCGTGAAGCGTATAGCAAACATCGCCATCCTCATTCCATTGAGCCTGTCCAGTTTCCCACTCCCCCGGCGTTGCGTCCTGTATCAGTTTTAGGAGGTTCATTGATATGCCCTTTCTGCTTCTAAAATTGCGTAGCCGATCATCTCTGGTATCTGCGGCACTACGGCGTTTCCGAGTGATTTAAGTCTGTGTGTCCTTTGGGGTATCCCATCATCCACTCCACAAATTCTGGGTGCGGATACTGGCCATCCGTTATCCCAGAACGTAGAACTTCCCGCAAGTTTCCGTGGCTCTCTGGACTGCCCTTGAACCTCTTTGCGCTCGCCCCCTTCGCATCCGATGTTGCTGGCGTCGGCAATAGAGCCTGCATCAGGGTGTCTGAAGATCCCTCGCTGCTCCTGCCCGATATTTTGTTCGCTCTGGGTGTCGGGTATAGTGCTTTCAGTTGCGCCGACAAGCTGCTGAAACAATGTTCCCCACGATCCCCCATCCTTTTCACAAAAGTTTCCGACCTCTCTCCGCTTTCCTGCGCTCTGGGAGTTAGCAACAATCCAGAGCCTGTATCTTCTGTGTGGGGCATTGACGGCACAAGCCGGAATAGCAAACGTCCTTGCTCCGTAGCCTGAACTGCCCAGGTCAGCAAGCACACTGTCGAGGCCCATACTGACGAGGCCATCAACATTTTCTCCAATAACCCAAGTGGGTCTGTATTTTTTGATGAGGCTAAACATAGCTGGCCAGAGGTGGCGGTCATCGTCCGCGCCTTTTCGCTTCCCGGCTGTGCTGAACGGCTGGCAAGGGTATCCTCCGGTAATAACGTCAACTGATCCGTCATAATTTAAATTCCTTACATCGTTGTGAATGGGAACGTGCGGCCAGTGCTTTTTTAAAACCTTCTGACAGAACGGGTCGATCTCGCAAAACGCCACGGTTTCAAATCCTCCAGTGCGCTCAAGGCCAAGGGAGAAACCGCCAATGCCGGAAAATAAATCAAGCACCTTGAGTTTCATAGCCCTATCCCCTCCGCGTGTGCGCCATTGTGAGCCTATGGGGAATTTATCTTTCATCCCACAACCTCCAAAAATTTGCTATGACCGAACGCGCCGTTTGTTTCCTTAATGATCTCGGCAAGCGTGTATTTTTTCTTCAGGGTCTTACGCGCCATAAATTCTCTCGTTCCGTACTGACACGCCCCCGTAATCATCCGGTACACACGCGCCCACTCTTCCGGGGTCTTTTTAGTATCAAGCGGCATATTTTTGTACTTAGTCAGATCGCGGCGGCCTGTTTTGAACGCCAGTTCTTCAAGGGCAATCTTGGCTGTATCGCCGTGTGCAAATTTCTTTCCGTCCGTGGCAACGTAAACCACAGGCGCATTTTTCTTGAAACCGAGTCTTTCGGTTTTATAGAGTGTGATTTTCGCGCTGATTTTTCTCTGTGATTTTTTGCGCGTCAGAATATTGTCCGCGAATACATATCCAGCCGATAAGAACACAGAGAACATGGGTTTATGTTCGGAAGGCGCACCCTCAAGACTGGTGATCTGGTTGTTTTCGCAGTAGAAGCTGCCACCCACGCTCTCCGGCGCACCCTCAAGACTGGTGATCTGGTTGTTGTAGCAGGAGAAGTTGCCACCCACGCTCTCCGGTGCGCCTTCAAGGCTGGTGATCTGGTTGTTGTAGCAGTAGAAGCTGCCACCCACGCTCTCAGGTGCGCCCTCAAGACTGGTGATCTGGTTGCCGGAGCAGGAGAAGCTGCCACCCACGCTCTCAGGTGCGCCCTCAAGACTGGTGATCTGGTTGCCGGAGCAGGAGAAGCCTCCACCCACGTGCTCCGGTGCGCCCTCAAGGCTGGTGAGCCGGTTGTTGTAGCAGTGGAAGTTGCCGCCAATGCTCTCAGGCGCACCCTTAAGGCTGGTGAGCTGGTTGTTGTAGCAGTAGAAGCCTCCACCCACGTGCTCCGGTGCGCCCTCAAGGCTGGTGAGCTGGTTGTTGTAGCAGTAGAAGTCGCCCTCCCACCGCGTGCCTTTGCCGTGTAGTTTATTACCATCGCCATCGAAAAGCTGAATCCTGCCTTTAATGACCTCAAATTTAACTGCGATTTTCATTTTCCCCTCATCATTAATGTTGTAACCATTTCACTAAGCCTATCAACCTCGCGCTCAAGCTCAATCACGCGCATTTCCAGCGTTTCGGTAGTTAGGTCGTAAACCACTGGTGGTTGGTTAGGCTGGACATATGTGATTTTCATTTCAATCTCTCCATAATTTCTGCTTTTTGCTCGAACATGCCGCTGTAAATCCGGTAGCCTTGATAGTAGTACCCAAGGCTGGCGGAGATGAACATTGCGGTGGCGATTATCGTAGTAAATATCAAGTGTTTCATTGCGCCCCCCGTAATGATTGATTGTGTTTTTCTATCAATCTATCCTCGATTGCAGAATCTTCCGCCAAAGATGCAAAGAATTCCGCTTGCGATTCCAAATAATCAGCCTGCTCCGCAATGTTCATTCTAATGGTGTAGAAGTCATCTTCAATTTCTGTCGCTATATCATAAGTCAAGGATGTATTCTTCTCTGGTCTTGAAGTTGTCCATGACACAGAAATTCTCTTTAAGTAATCGGCCATTGCCTGTAATTCCTCAGACCTAGATTGAAGCTGCTCTGTGGTCAGGCTGTAGGGGTTTGATTGATTGTCGATGTATTCTTCTAGATGTTTCATTTCTTCTCTCCTTTGCTAATCGCCGCCAATACAGTATATCTGATAAATTCCGATGGCTTCATGCCCATACGCTTGGCAATGGCAAGGATTGCGCGTTTTGACCCTTTCGGCCACCGTATGCTTGTAAACTCTGGCTTGCTCATATCTGCGGCTCATCTGCGGCTTTAGCAGTTGCGGATAGTGTCTTGTGGTGCGGCTTGATGCTGGCCTTCTCATCGGCATTCAGCGTTGCCAGCCAAGCGGTATAAGCTGCCACGCCACGGGATGCGTTCTCCTGTGCTGCGTCAAGCAACTCGGCAGACGGAGGAACAGGTAATGATGCGGCTGGTTCGGTGGTGGTTTCGCCAGAGCCGCACCACTCAGCTATCTTTACTCCCATTGCCTCGCTAATCACACCGTCCTTAGTTATAACGCCACGCAAGGCTGCAGGAACTGTTTTTGATGTTTCAAGATCATACCTGCCGTCTTTCGTCATGTGTAGATCAAGGGTCATTTCAAAAATGAAGTTCTTGTCTGCTATCGGTTGCCAACCAAGAGGCACGATTTTCAAGTCATCCCCGCCACCAACTTGCTTAACTGCGTCCTTCGCCCGGAGGCAGAAAATAACGGGGATAGCAGACCTGATAAGATTATTCATCATGCGCTTGTGTTCTATTTTGGGGGCCTTCCACTTCGCTAATGCTTTAAGATGCTTGCCGGATGATGTGCGCCCTTCTTCTGCTATGTCCAGAACACCGCCCTCGCCTTCCCATACGTGGCTCATGCTGTCCACAATGATGGCGTTTGCGCCCGATTCCTCACAGAATTTAAACGCGGCGCTGTATTTATCCGGGCTAAACGGCGGCTGCAAATCTAGATGCATCCAGCCGCCTGCAACATCGGAATAAAACTTAGCCCTCTGGTTCTCCGTGTCTATGACCGCGATCTTGCCCTTTGCGCCGACCAGCCCCCTAGCAAGCAGCAGGGCAGAGTATGTTTTACCGCTGCCTGACTTACCCCAAAGCCCTATAAGGGCTGGGATTGCCTGCTTCTTTGCTGGTTTCAATTCAAAGTTAAAATTTGACATTGCATCTCCTATTCGTAAACGTAAAGCGGGAAGGAATCATCATCGAACGGCTTAACTTGATACTCGTCGTACCATGTGCTAGAGCCATATTTTCTATACATATCGGCAAACTTATTTATTCCTTGTCGCATAGCATCCCGGCCTTGCTGCGCTAATAGCAGGTTGGCCGGGAACGGCCTTACTATCGCGTTGTTGATTGCGCCAGTTTGCTGGAACACAAACACAAACTCCCTATCCGGAACCGCCTCGCTGTAGACGGCTGCTTGAATATGGTAGCCGTAATTAACTACATGGCTTGCCAGCAATCGGTCAATATTTTTGCCGCCTGAATTAGAGAAGGTTTTCAAGTCCATAATCTGCGTGTCGGTCAAGTAATCCAGCCGCGCCTTCATCGGCACTCCGGTTTCTTCATCATCCCAAAGCACCGTAACCTCAGACCTGCCGCCGTAGAAATGTTCTCCCGCCCTCGCCTTGTTTATTTGCTCGTATATATCCTCGGCTATAGGAATCGCGCCAGGATGATCTTCAAGCCACTCAGCGTATAGTTGTTTTCCTGCCGTTGTTCTCTTGTCGCAATCTGGTTTTACTGCATAAGCAGCATCAAAAGCATCCTTGCCCTCCAGTATGCGCTTGTGATAAGCAGAGCCGAGCATGAAGGCATCAGATTCCTCGCGCTCTTGCGGGTTAAACCAAGAGCCGACATAAAAATCCTGCGCCGACACTAGCAGGCGTTTAATGCCGCTTGACGATAGGCGCGGCAAGGCATGGTATTCCTCGGCTGGCATATCATAGACGACCTGCTTGCCCACCTGTTCAACCTCTTGATGATAGCGGACGGTCATTTCAAATTCTCCTTATAACCTTTGTAACACGTTTGTAACACAAAGCAAGCGGCATCAAGGGTAATTTTATTGCTTTTTAAATACCGTGTGGACATCTTCCGCGCTGTAGGCAATGAACCCTAGCCCGCCTGCGTTATTGACTGCTGAGATGAACTGTATTTGCTCTTTTGTGACTTTACCGCCGGGAACCTTTACCTCCACCGCGCAAAACTTTCCGTCCTTAGTAAAACCAATCAAATCCGATCCTCCCGGATTCGCAACGCCGTATTTTATCCAAAAATTACCTTTTTTATACGACCCCAAGTTATTCCGAAAGAGTCGTGCCCCGTACTCCGCAGCAGCCAACCTGCACTCCTGCACTATGTTAGTTTCTTTTCCCATTTTACCCCCCTTTTTGCCTTGACTAAAACGCTATCTTGCGTCCTTACAATCTTAACATCGTCAAACGTGAAACCATGTTCAGCAATATACGCCTTTGCCGCCTCGATTGATTCGGATGTGTCTGACGCGGCAAATAAAATAGTTCCAATCTCAACCATGTATCCCCTTCACCCTTGCCATTTGATAAACCCAACCCGGCGCATAACCTCGCGCCACCTGTATCCGGCGCAGGTCTTCCATCGTCTTTGCCTTGCCAACCTCCTGCCGCTTACTCTTTACAGCCATGTCCGCTATCTGCTCATCACGTTTCAACATCTCAGGCGTGATAACCACCAACTGCCCGTCCACAACGCGCACCTTTTTGGCATCCACAACAAACATCGTTCCGCAATGTGGGCAATGCATCGGCCCGATCTTTGAAGGCATATAACAATGTCTGCACGTTGTCAGCGATATGTTGCGCTCCCGAAACTCCACATCCCGTTTGTGCTGGTCGCTTGTGTCCAGTGTCCAGTTACGGTCGGCGCATGGGTAGCCGTGGTTATGTTCGTAACTGTTGCCCGCTAGGTCGATGATAATCGCGTGTCCGGCGGGGTCGTATCTCAATGCCCGTCCGTTCTTCTGCATCTGCGCGGTCAGGCTGGCGGTTGGTTGCAGGTCGAGCAGGCAGCGCACGTTGACCTTGCGCCCGATCTGTGAAGCCAAGTCAAAGCCCATCTGACAGAGGTAAACATTGGTCACAACCTTGACATGACCATCTGCAAACGCCTCGATGATTCGCCGCCGTTCATCCTGTGGCGTGTTGCTCTCCATAAATGCTGCTGGTATCCCGGCGCGCGTGAACTCATCGGCGGTTCGTTGCCCATGCGCCTTATCGCGGCAGAATGCAATGGTCAGCCTGTCTCCCGCGTGTTTGATCCATTCCTCTACAGGGTCGCCGCCGATCTGCCCCTTTTTCATCTGTACAGAAGGCTGTACAATGGCATATTCGGCCAGGAATTTATTGTCTATTAACCACCGGATACTCGGCCCCTGAACCATAACGTCATACCAATCACCCATGCCGAAGTTATCTTGCCGCGCCGGGGTTGCAGATAGCCCAATGATCCATATCCCGCGCTGTTTGAAATGCTTTATAACCCGGTCAATGGTCGCCGCCCCATAATGCGCCTCATCCAGAAACACCACATCGGGATTGATTTCATCAAGCCGATTGATCAGCGTTCCAAGGCTACATATATGAGTGTAAGCGTGTTGATTGAACGGTTGCCCTGCCGCCACGTAACTATGGTTTATATCAAACTCTTTAAATGTATTCGCCATCTGCCGCATAAGGTCAATGCGCGGCACGACAAACGCCGCCCGTGACTTCTTCTCCCGCGCAGATGAGATCATGGCCGCCGCCAATACGCTTTTGCCCGATCCTGTTGGGGCTTGCACCAGCACCGCCTTATGATGCCGCATTGCTTGGCGTACCTCGTCAATCTGCGCCTGTTGGTGAGGGTAGAGGCTAATCATATCATCTTATCCTGAATGTGTTTGACTGGCGGGGCAATGAACATATCGGGCTGTTCGTATGCCTCGCGGATACGCTTGCAAGCTATGTCGAAATATTTTTCATCAAGCTCGATGCCGATAAACTTACGGCCTAGCTTGACGCAAGCGACTCCAGTTGTGCCGCTGCCCATGAAGGGGTCTAGGATTGTTTGGCCGTGATTGGTGAAATCTTTTAATATTTCAACCATTAAGGGAAGCGGCTTTTCTGTAGGGTGCAATCCTGTTCTGTCTGGTTGATTCGTGCAATGCGTGTAAACCCCTCGTTTGCCGCCCGCGTTCCATCGGCTATGACTTTCCCCAGACCATTGGCAGACAAAACTCTCGTAACCCATAGCGGGCATTTGTCCGTTTAATTGCGGGGTTGAGTCCGGCTTAACCCAGATACAGGGTCGTTTATATTTACCACCGTGCGCCTCAATGCAATCGCGCCACGCTGCAACTGCCTCCGCCTGACAAAAATAAATGCACCAGCCGTCACTATTATCTGTTCCCCATTTTGAAACAGCGTCGCGCAAATCTTCTGTAATGGCGCAGAAATCAAGAGAAGCATCTTCTCCCGTCCTGACACTGCGACCAGTGCGCCTGTCTTTCTTGTGCGCCTGTGCTTCGTATGGTGGGTCAGCGATGACATGATCGACCCTCCCCAATGTCGGCATGACCTCCAAACAATCGCCCAAATACAGCGTACAATCCCCGATCACTTCCTTGCGCACGTAACCTCCACCGCCTTGACCAGCGTGATCTTGCTGTACATCTCCCGCAGTAGCTCAGCATCACGCGCCGATAACCGTGATACTGAGTCCGTTGCGCTGTCCGGCCAGTTGCCGCGTGGGTGCTTATGCCAGATGATTGTGACTGTGTGATTTACCATGCTATTTCCTCCTCTTGTTGTGGTTCTAGTTCGATCACGTGCTGTTGATGGTCGGGATTAACCCATACGCGCTTTTTATGCTTTGTAAATTTATATGCCTGCTCATACTCCCACTTCAATTTGCGCATCGTCACGCCGATTTTCTTCAAATCCGCATTGCTCACGTTCTGCAAATTAAACCCAAGCTCTTTAACGATATCGTCGTTGCTTATATACCTCTTGCCATCAATAGCAGAGCAAATGCGCTCCTCCCAGCTATCGGTTGCCATGCGGTCGGCCTGCTCTTTGGCAGCTAGCCCATAAACCGGGTCATCATCCTTCAAATATATTTTGTACCCCTCTTTGTGCAGATGAACCGCTTCAGCCCACAGTTGCTCCCGCGCCTGCTTTAATCCCGCTGTGTCCGCGAACATGGATTTAACAGGCCAGTATCGGCGATTGCCTGTTGCATCCCTAAGCCATGCCGTTTCGTTCGTTGTGCCCGCAAGAATAAATTGCCGTGGGTACTTAGTCCGGTAGTTGCTATATTTTTTGACCAACTCATCAACCTGCTTTGTTATCCACCGCTTCAGCGCGGTATCGGTTGCTCTGTCCATCCCGTCAAGCTCTGGAAACTCCACGATCAATTTACCCTGCAAGACCGTCAATGCGGCTGGTTTGTCGATATCATCCATTTTAACGCTTTCGCAAAAAAACGACTCCTCGACATCTTTGCCGAATGTGGAAAGGATGCGGAAAACTGTTGACTTGCCGATATTTGTCGCCCCTTCCAGCACAAGCATGTGGTCAAACTTAGTGCCCGGCTCATATATTCGCCGCACTCCAGCAACCATCCACATTGTTCCGATGGTCGAAAGATATAGCGAGTTCTGCTGCGTTGCGCCGCAATAGTCACGCAGCCATGTTGCCAAACGATGCTTGCCATCCCACTTGAGCGCGTCAAAGTACTCGCGCACCGGATGGAACTGGCTATCACGCGCCACAGCCTCGATTGCTGGCTTAGTTCTTTGCATTGAAAACCCCAAACCATGCGTTTCAAGGGTTGATGACATATTAAACACATCTGTATCCTCAATCGCCCGCGCCCTGAATGTTTCCTCGCTTTCCCAAGGCGGGCAGCGCATGACAAAAATCTCATCGCTGAAGTTATTCAGCCGAAACAGCCCGCCATAGACGCGCTCTATAAACACCTTGGCATTCCGCCCGCTATCCTTCTCCGGTATGCCGCCCGCGCCTGTGTCCGATGGTGATTTCTTCCATTGAACGAGGTCATACCATCGCGGCTTGCCCTTCTCATCCACTCCGCTCCACTGGTCTAGTGCCGCCGCTGCCCATTTAACCGGGTTTGGATTCCACACCTCAATCGCGCCCTCTTTATAAGCGGCCTCGTGTACCTCAATCGGCGCGAATTCCTTCACCCATTCCGGCGCTGCTTCAGTATCCACTGGCCGCACCGCCATCGCCTTATCAAACTCATCCTTGACCGCCGCCGCCCCGTATGCTTTGGCGTAGTCATTCCAGTCTGTAGGCTCTCCCTCTTGCTCTTGCCCAAACTCAGGCCATACGACTTGCGCCCCAACTGCAAGCCCCGCCTGTTGTGCCGCCTTGACGCCGGGGTTCTCGCCATCTTTACCCCACTTATCATTGTCGGCGGCAATGAGCATGACCGCATTAGGCAACTGGCCGCGCAGGTACTTGGAAACGGGCAACAGGTTGCCCGCATCAAACGCCACGGCCACCATAAGCCCCGTTGCCTCGTGTATGCTTGCCCCCGTTGCGAATCCCTCGCATATAACCAGCTTATCCAGCCCCGTTCCTATGACATAATAACAACCGCGCTTGCGACCACCGAACATGAACCTCTTGTCACCGTCCGGGGATATGGTTTGCAGGGAGTGAGTGGTCTTGCCCTCCCTTGCCGCTATGAGCAGGTTATCGCCCTCAATCCGCGCTCCGTTGGCTTTAATGCCCTTGGCGGTTAGGTATGGGTGCGCCTTGGCTGGCGCGGCCTCGTTCCATCGGCGCGTGGCTTCATCAGATGCCGCCTTGCGCTCTGCCGCTATGCGTTGCTCATTGGCCGCCCTTGCATCGTCTATGGCCTTCCGCTGGCCATCGGTTAGCGGCTGGTCTTTGCTGCCTGCTGGATGCCAGTAACCGCCCTCGCCATGCTCGCAGTCGTACCATGTTCCGAATGCCCCGCGCTCATCCTCCTTAAAGCTGGCATACATGCGCTTTACGCCGCGCTTGTCCTTCGCCTTCTGAACCAACACACTCTGGTCAGTTAGTGCGTGGTTAGCAGGCTCACAGTCAAGCCCGCGCAGATGGTCAATGAATTGATTGAGCGCGTCCGACATCACCCGCCTGCCTTGCACCGGGTCTTATAGTCTATCATCAAATGGCTCCAATACTCTCTCCGCTTATGATCCTGAACCATACGCCTGCGCGCCCGGTATTCGAATACACCCCCCGTCTGCGCCAGCTGCGTAAAATCATACTCGCCGGAAACATAAAGAGGCTCCATAGCCATCCGCAGGTCATGCCCCATCCATCCTGTCGGCGCACATCCGTAAACGCACGATTCGCCCGGCTTTAAGGCTTTGATTTTATTGATCTCTTGCATTCATTAACCCCTTGTTTGTTTTTTAACCTCCTGTTCATGATGGCAGAAAAAACCCCGCTGGCAAGGCGGGGCAATAAATAACAATTTAATTTTAAAGTTATGGCTTGCGCTGGCTTTCTAACAAGCACAAGGTAAGGATGGTGTGGCGTGGCATTGGGCATCTGCCCGCCTCCCACCGCCATATTGTTGTCCGTGATACGCCAAGCAATGCCGCTGCCTGCTGGATGCTTAAGCCCAATGCCCGGCGCGTGGTGGTCAGGTCGGCGGGGGATGTGCTCATGGTTGCGCCCATTGGCCAAGGTGATACAGTAGCCAGCACAGAACCCATACCGCAGGGAAGCCCAGCAGCCCTATACCCGCCCCTATTAGACCGTTGCGTATGTTGCCGTTGCTCATACCGCACCTCCCGTTGCTGCAGCACCGCCAGCAAACGAAAGGTAACCTGTATCCGATTCGAATCTTATTAAGACTTTCATTTTCTGTTTTTCCTTTCGTTCAAAATTTCAAGATTGTAACCGATATATTCTAATTCTTTGGCCAGCGACTCGTATTGATCCATAGTGGCGCGTTTGCGTCTTTGCATTCCGTCATAACATTCTGAATGTTGCCCTATGCGGGCATAGCAAGCCCTTACCCATTGCCCATTAATGGTAAACGGTCTTCCATCAAGGCCATTGATTCCTGTGTAACTTGGTTTATAGCGCAAGCCTGAATCTTTGCCCATGAATACCGCCAAGACTTCCCTTTGTCCGTCTGGATATTTTGGATGTACAAATAGGACTTTTGTTTTTTGAGTGTCTTTCATTTTTTTAACCTTTCTAATTGCTGACTCAGAAAATCAAAATCCCATTTATTTTGTTTTCTGTGTAGTACAGCATGGTGTTAGGCTCCTGTTGTTAGGTGTTTGCAGATAATTCTTTAAGCCTTGGCAGCACTTCCCGATTAAAGATGTATATTGCGTTATTGGTTAGTTGCCGCTGCCAAGCCCCGATTGAAGGAGCCCATTTAAAGGCGTTTGACTTCATTAAAGCGATAATGTCCGCAGCGGGTTTGCCGTCAAAGAATATCTGCAGCCGCATTGCATCCGGGTTTTCAACTACACGAACGCCATTGACCATTATTTCCTTCGGCGTGGTTGCCTTGCGCTTTTCGATCTCATTAATCCGATCTTCAAGGCGTTTGATCTCCGCCCGGTTGTTGTTTAGCGAAAATGACGCAAAGCCAATGCCGCCAAAGCAATCAGGCTTCAATATTTCCTCCGCCTTTTCTTCGCTGCCCAATAGCGCAACAATTGCCGCCCGGTCATTCTTGCGAATTGCGGCATTTACCGCCTTCATAGTTTCTTGCGCCTTGACCGTTGCCGCGTGTTTAGCCTTCAAGCGGTCTATTGCGTCCGCATCGCCAGCCATGACTGGTCTTGCGTTAGGGTTTGCGGCATAAAACGCTTCTTTGTCAGCGTACGCCACAAGGCTGTTGAAATACTCAATGCATTCCTCCGCTGCGTTGCGCTCCGCGTTGTTTGCTTTCTCATTACGCGCAACCGGGAAGTTAGCCGGGCCTGTTATCATTGACGATGCACAACGGCCCTTTGCCGTCATCCACTTCATCCATAGGGCTTCATACTTGGCTATCTTGTCCGCTGGTACGCCTTTCTCTGTCAGCGTAGCAATGTCCGCATCAAAGCCAGAACAAGCGCCATCCGCCCTCTTTTCAGGTGTGAACGAGGTGTTATAGTGTGCGCGATATGTTAGGTCATAGTGCTTATGTTTAGTCATTGTCTTATGCTCCTTTGTTTGTGTTTTGTTGCTCGATCTTAGCCATTACAGCCTCGTATAGTGCCCTAACCTCGTCGATCTTATCCTGTTCATCGCCCCTACGTATTAGACCGGCTAGCCGAACCTGATAACCATAGGCTAGGTTATATGTTGCTTGTGATATGGCCATATTATTACCCCCGTTCGTTGGTTAAAAGCAAAAATCAATCAGTTCGCCCTCGAAAAGCATATTTGAATCATCACCGTTGATTTCATAAATATGCTCTCCTGTGTCACATTGTCCTAAGTGGCTAACTGCTACATAGTCGCCTGTTTTGATTACCCTTGCGGTCTTATACATATCTCTCTTGGTGCGTGCCATGTTATGCTCTCCTAATTACCGGGGCAACAACTGCCCCTACCTCTTGATCTTGCCATGTTGCACGCTGCAACACTATTGCTCGTTTGGTATACCAGCATTGCAAGGATTGCATGACTCCACGCGTCACACACATGGCTCGAACGGGATGAAGCAAGCACTTTCCAATTGGCCATTTCTTTCACACCCATAATAATATCATGGCTTATTTATGTACAAATATATTATGTCACTAATATATGACAATGATTTTAGCGTTATGGCATTTAAAGTTATGGCTGCGGCACAAGCTTTCAACAACATTCACGCTTTCACCAGCAGTTTTATATTCTCTAAACCTAAAAGGCAGCATATTTATTTTATACTTTTTTGTGTGAAAAAGGGAATAGAGAGTAAGGGGTTGTAATTGCTTGATTTTTTTCTTTCAACAGCCCGTGAATTGCGCGTGAAAGAAAAATAATTTAGATAATCGCCTTCACATGTGGAAGTCTGCATATTCTGCTACGTATCGTATCGTTATTATTGCTTGGGATAATATCAACTATTGCGCTTGCATGTGTGATTATTGTGCTAACTCATTGATATTGTTACATACTGCAATTTACACAATATACATTATCACATCTAGCTTAGGTTGAGTGATGAGGTGTGTGTGCGTAATGCGCTTGCTTATCAATGGCTTGGCGGCACAGGGGGGGTGGGGTGGGGGGGGTACGAGCCGCCAGCGAGGGGGTGGGGGTGTGTATATATATATCCGCCCCTCTATACGATCCGCCAAAATCTTCTTTGCCATAATGCGACTGACAGTAATAACAAAACAGTGGACATGATGGGCGGTATGGGTAAGATTGGGGTATGGGTGGTAACTGGCCAGAGGCGGAGAGGATAAAGGCGTTGCAGAAGGCGGCAGATGTTGTGCCTGATGCGGATGATGACGGGCGCGAGTACGACGAGGTATTGGAAGCCGGGGGAATGGCTGCGCTACGGAAAATGGTATGGATGCTGGAGAACGGGACAACGGGGGATCAGTTTCGGGCGGCGGATGCGATATTGAAGCGTTGGAAGGGGATGCCGATGCAGGCGGTGCAGACGACAGTTGAGGAGAAGGTAGTGCGGGTGGATGTGACGCACCGGGTATTGCGTGAGATGCCGACGGAGAGGTTAGAGGCGATACTGCGTGGGGACGGGGAGCCGATGGGGGTCATAGACGTGGTGGAGGAGCAGGTATGAGTGGTATGGAGGTTGACATACTGGGTGATAAGTATGTAGCGACGGTTGCTGGTGGGGAGGTTACGTTTCGCCCTGTGTCAATCAGGAGGTACGTGTACAACGATGCATTCCGTGAGGCGGCAATTGAGGTGGCTGCCAAGTTGGTAAACGGAGATGGGGTTGGGGTATGAGTGGAGCCATCGCTCTTGACGACGACACTTATGACCGCCTAGCTGCTGTGGTAGCGCGGGAGTATGGTGGGGTGGTTGATCTGGTGGAGAGTGGGCACAGTTACGAAAGCATCGAGGTGCAGCGGGAACGGCAGGAGAGGTTGCGTGAGTACCGGGCTAATATCGAGGCGCGTCGTAAGCGGTATCGTCAAGCCGAGGCTGATGCTGAGAAGGCGCGTTTGGATGCGGCAAGGGTGCGCATAGCCGAGAGGGAGAGGGCTGCTAAGGCGCTTGAGGAGAAGCGGGACGCGGAGGCGAAACTGTTGAGTGACTGGGCAGAGTTGGAGTGGTTGCGGGACGCGGAGGCGAGGCTAACACGGGAGCTGAACGAGCTGAGTGGTGATAGCAGTGACCTCTGACCTCCGCATCACTGATGCCGACATACGTGAGGAGCTGGCGCGTCGGCGATACAACAAGATGGACTTCATGTTCCCTGACAAGGGGGCGTTTCGGCGGGAGTTATACAGCAAGCACATGGAGGTGGTGGCGCAGACGGCGGTGCATAGACAGGTATGCATGATGAGCGCCAACCGGATCGGCAAGACGGAGCTGGGCGGGTACATGGTAGCGGTCTGGGCAACGGGTCGGTATCCAGAGTGGTGGACGGGCAAGCGGTTCAACGGGGCTGTTAACATTATGGTGGCTGGTGAGACGGGTACGCTGGTCAGGGACTCGGTACAGGAGAAGATGCTGGGGCCTATCACTGACATAGGCTCTGGCATGATCCCCAAGCATCTCATACTGGAGAAAAAGGTAAGGCCGGGCATACCTAATGCGTTCGACACGGTGCATGTCAGGCACGTTGACGGCGGGGTGAGCATCATACAGTTCCAGAGCTATGACCAAGGGCGTGAGAAGTTCCAAGCGACGGCGAGGCATGTGGTGTGGGACGACGAGGAGCCGCCTCTGGACGTGTACAGCGAGCAGATCATGCGGACAATGACGACTGGTGGGGTGGTGCTGAGTACGTTCACACCACTTAAAGGGGTTAGTATGACCGTTATCCAGCTGCAGAAGCAGGCTAGGGAGGACAATGCGGCTATCATAACGGCCACATGGGATGACGCACCGCATCTGAGCGAGGAGGACAAGACCGACTTGATGAAGAGCCTACCGCCGCACCAAAGGGATGCACGAAGCAAAGGTGTGCCATCCCTTGGCAGTGGAGCCGTGTATCCAGTTCCTGAGAGCGAGTTTGTCGTGTCCCCGTTTGAGATACCGAAGCATTGGAAACACGCTTATGGGTTCGACGTGGGGTGGAACAACACAGCAGCCGTATGGGGCGCATTAGACCCTGAGTCGGGCGTGGCTTACATCACCCATGACTACAAGAAGGGGCAAGCAGAGCCAGCGGTACACGCATCGGCAATCAGGGCGCGGGGTGACTGGATACCGGGCGTGGTTGACCCGGCATCGCGTGGCAGGTCGCAAGCAGACGGAGAGCAACTCATCTGGCTGTACAGACAACAAGGACTCGACCTATCGCTTGCTGAGAACGGAGTGGAATCGGGCATATTCGAGGTGTATGAGCGCCTGACTGTGGGCAAGCTCAAGGTATTCAAGTCATGTATGGCACTGCTGGAGGAGTATCGGCTGTACAGGCGGGACGACAAGGGTAAGGTGGTCAAGGAGAACGATCATTGTATGGATGCCCTGCGCTACTACGTCAAGTCTGGCATATCGGTAAGTAAGCCATTCATGGGCGGCAAGAAGGCAAGGTTGCTTGGGATAGGGTCACTTAATCCGTGGGCACAATAAGGAGGGTATTGTCTAGACTTATAATCCTCTTGAATGTTCAGTTGTTGTGTTTACAATTATGCGGTGTACACATCAACCCTATAGGAGATAAAACATGAAGAAATCTTTTCTAATGATAGCCGCTGGTCTTTGTATGATTGCAACAGCCGCATACGCTGCTGGCTTTGACCACTCAACGCTTAATGTTTATGACACCACTGCAGAAACAGCATCTGGTCTGGATAGCAATTGCCGCATTCCTATGTATGACCTTGATGACGACGCCGACGCAGTTGTTGATAACGTGGATAGCAATGCTGATGGTGACGCAGGGTTTATTACCTGCACCGACGTATATGGCATTGGCTCTGCCAAGGCTGGCGCGTTTACTGACATCACTGCAACTGGCGATTTGTCAGGTGACGGAGCCGATCAGTTTTATGGATTCCTGCAAGATCAGGTAGCAAGCACAACCGTAGCAATCACGGCGGCACAGGCTGGTAAAACGTTCGTAAGCAACTCTGCTGACGTAATGACCCTGCCCGAAGCATCTACAGTCCTAGGCGCACGTTATACGTTCGTTTGCGGCACAGCTGATGACTTTGACATTAACCCAGCTGACGGTACTGACCAGATTGGCTCAGTGTCCACCACCAACGGCACAACGGGCGTGGTTACGCTCGCACCTGCTGCTGGTGATGCTATTCGCTGCACAGACATCGGCGGCTCGATCACGCTGGAGGCTGTTGGCGCTAACCTTTGGGCGCAAGTCGCAGGCGGCAATGGCATCTGGACGGATGTTAATTAATCCTCTCTATTTTGTGGTGTAGCCTCAAACCCCCGGCGTAAAAAACCGGGGGTTTTTTGTCCTTGAAGCACACATATTCTTAATATACAATTGCAAAGACTGCACATCAGCATTGAGGTTTTTGCATGGCTAGGTATAAAAAGGGCGATACTGTTGATGATGAGGTTAAAGATGCCCTAGAGATGGTTGAGGACGCTGTTTCCGGTTGGCAGGAGATTTATGACGAAGCCTCTAAAGACCTTAGTTTCATTGATAACCAGTGGGACGCGGAAACGATCAAAGCGAGGCGCGGCAGGCATTGCATTACTATTGACCGCCTTACCCCATTTAGCAATCAAGTCGTAAACGAGATTAGGCAAAACACGCCAACCATCAAGGTTTTACCAGTTGACAGCGGCGCGGACGTTAAGACCGCAGAGGTTATGCAAGACCTTATCCGCAACATTGAGCAGGTATCAGGGGCAGACGCAGCATATGACACGGCGGCAGAGTACGCTGTAAAATGCAGTATCGGCTTTCTGCGGATTGACCACGACTATATATCACCCGACACGTTTGAGCAGCACATTGTAATCAAGCGAGTAGTTAATCCTCTGTCGGTTATGATTGATCCATCCAGCACAGAGTGCGATGGTTCTGACGCTAAATACGGGTTTGTTTTAGACCGTATTCATAAAGACACGTTTAAAGAAATGTATCCTGATGCTAAGGAAGAGAACTTCGATGCTCACTATCTTTCCAAATAT
>Ga0208147_1000034_pt1 | contig 41268 bp, 52 predicted proteins | sample DEB3_08_DNA_FD_184520 | JGI IMG/M metagenome (GOLD analysis project Ga0208147, IMG submission 184520) | Aqueous microbial communities from the Delaware River and Bay under freshwater to marine salinity gradient to study organic matter... | ecosystem: Environmental > Aquatic > Marine > Coastal ... | reverse complement strand
GCCCAATCTTTCATTGCGAAACATTCGTTGTGCGCCCCAATCACCAACTGTTCCTAGCGTGTAAAGAAATTTTGTTGTGCAAAATTCTTCGTAGGTCATTTCCTCGCGTGTTAGTGTGATGGTCATTTTTTATATTCTCCTTTTATCCATCGCTTCATTGCGAGGTATTGTCCCCGTTGCGTATCACCTGCCACGGTTAGTTGTGCTGCGCTCAAACCTATTCCCATTTCTTTAAACGCATGTTCGTTCAGATTCTTGTGTGCATGTTTTATCAGCTTGCGTAGTCCCTTGGCTTTTTTCGCGTTCAATTTTTACTCTCCGTTTTTCTCGGCATATTTGCCGCTGCTCTGTTGTAAAGTCTGGTGAAATTTCTGCAATGTCACATCGCAACATGTTTGGATTATCGTTTTGTATTAACGACACCATGTACATGCTGCCAATTGCAACGCATATCATGTAAACATAAATTAATTTTTTAGTATATTTTGAAATGTCCATTGTGGTAAAAATGTTTTTGAAGTGTTGTCGAATGCGATGAATACAATTTTTTCATCAGCGTAATACCAGCAGCCATTTACTATGTACTCATTCTTTTTGTAGTAATAAGCTTTCGGTAGTTTGAGGCATGGTGAATTCATTATTTCATCATTTTCCTCAAATACATTTGGCAATGTATCAGTCAAAGCAATTTGATTTCCATCTTTGTCCGCAAATTTTTTATTGGCTAAATAAATTTCTGCACAAGATGATAAGCAAATGCATAGCGCAATAATGCTAATGATCCGAGTCATAAGCTTTTCTCCGTTTCTCGTGTATTTCACGCATCACGTTTCTCAATTGATCCACTGAATCTTTGCCGCGGATCTTTTCTCTGTCATCAAGCATTGCTCTTCGTGCCTGTAATGGGAATGTAAGAATGAATGATGCTTCACATTCAATCATCCATCTTGGGCAGTATGTGCAAACCTGATTGCCATTAACCAAAGTTACCATGCCTTGTTTTGCATTTGCCTTTTGGCATGCGTTTGGATCGCAGCTCATGCTATGCGAAACATCTTTTGCATTCTCGTCAGCACATTAGTGACCGGAGCAAATGCTGACCGAACGCTGTTTCTGTCGTTAAGCATGACGGCTTGCCAAACGTATTCGTCATCATCATCATAGCCTGCTGGTGGTGGCTGGTATGCGCAACCAATCAAAACTTTGCCTGTGTTTACCATCACAATTTTTTTGTGATCAAATTTTTTAAGATCTTCCATTTTAATTTCCTTTCGAAAAATCAAAAATGTTTGTTGGGAAAAAAATCATTGGCTCCATGTCTTGCCAATCATCTCGATCTTTTCTGCCAGCAATACGCACATCAAGCGTGTGTTCCTTTTTTACTTCAAGCGCTCCGAGTACATCAAGCCATTCGATAATCAAAATGAACGGTATGTTGCTAATTGCTGACATCCTCAAACCGGCCCATATTTTTTCAGCGCTAATCATCAGTGTCGGATATTGATTGACATCGACATTGCGACACTTGATCTCAGCCCATGCAGTAATACTTGACTGACTCAGCATTGCATAGTCGACGTTATATCGTATAGGCAATTTACGTACATCGTAATTCCATGCTTTGGCATATCGCGTGATTGCTTTGCGCTCTGCTTCAAGCGTTGTGCTGTTCTCGTACATTGGCCGGATCATTTAGGCATCTCCATTTTCTGCTTCATGCCCGACAGTAGTTCGGCAATGCGCGCCTTGTTCTTGGCTAAATCCTCTTTCGAAAACTCGTAGCCCAGTGCCAAAGTTCCCGGTGGCACCCATGCCTGCCTTAGCATTTCTTTAAACTTAGGCAACGTCGGCGGCTCGTCCGGCAGGTTCTCGAGAGCTCGCTTGATTGTTTCAGGCGACTCGTAATATCCGCCCAGCTTCTCGGCCCAGATGTCCATAGCGTTGACGATGCCTGCGTCCTGACCGTCAGATAAAGTCTGACCGATCCTCCACATATTCATCCACCTCGATCCGTAGTGGCCCTGCATCGTCGCGAATATCTTCTGAATCCAAGGTTCTGGTAAACGACGGGTTGATGGTTCTGAGTTCATTGCGCTGTGCCTCCAAGTTTCCAAAGATTGCGATACCTGCCGCCCGGCGGGATTGCTCTGCCGGTGTCAGTTTTTTTTCATGGTCCGGTTTTACCCATTCCGCGTTGAAGCCTGTCCATCCTCGTGCGCACATGATCTGCAGTGCAGCGTCCAGACTCATGCCTGCCTTGTCTGCTTCACGCTGAATGCCTTTCATGGCAGTTGCTGTTATCGGTGCCTTCTTGGCTTTGCGATGTTTAAGGAAGTCCAGCCATGTACTTTCCAAAACACCAACAGGCATTTCGATAGTCTTATCTTTCTTTATTGGTGTATGGTGTCTGGTGTCTGGTGTCTGGTGAGCATTGCGTTCGGTATGCGTTCGCATTGCATTCGCATCAGATTCGCATTGCGTTTTATCCCACCTTACCCTAGCAGATGCCGCAGCTTTACTACGTTTCTCCCGATACCGCAGGATTTCTAAATCTGCTCGCTTGTTATGCCACCCATCCTCTTCCAAGAAAAAAAATTCTTTCAACACGCTGTCAACCGCAGATTTTTCTTCCTTTGTTCTGGCACCAATCAACCGCTGAACCGCCGACAGATCCGCGGGTAAGGGCTTTTCCTCAGCGTAATATTTCCTGATCAGGCGACTGTAAGCAGCATCCTCCACGAAGGTTAGGTGGGCCGTGGCCTGCGCATAATCCCCGATGTGGTGCTCGTAATAGTTCATTACGCACCCGCCTTTGCGGCCTGATCTAATAGCCCTCTGACCTTGTCAGTGACCGCGGTCGATCCTTTTTTTGTGCAGTCTACGCACCCGGCATTGATGACATACCGTTCATTGCATCCGCACTTTGGGCACGGCTTACCGGTATATTTCCGCTGGCCTTGTCTGGCCGCTGTAATTCTTGGGGACTCCATTTTAGCTCCATGTGTTTGTGGTAGCTGGATTATAAATCCAAAACACATGAGTCGGTCAAGCTTTTTTTAAGCGAAAAAAATCCCCGTCTTTCCGGGGTGTCATGCGATTAATTGCAGGTCGTATTGCAGTTGCCGCCATAGCAGCAGGTGGTGCAGTAGACGCATTGTCCGTTGCTGCAATAGGTGTTGTAGGTACAGGCTGCGTAGCTCATTGTTGCGGTAGCTGCCAGCCAAATGGCGATGATGTATTTCATATGGCTCCCCTTGGTTAAATGCCGGTCTTTCCCGGCTGTCAGGTTACTCGCTGCGTCCGTCTGCAATACCGGCGACCTTTTCAGGCGGCGAGTCGCACAACGACATCCGCTTTTACCAATTACAAATCGGCTTCCTTCACAAACACGCCGTTGATCATCTTGCCTTTGCGGTCCTTGATTTCGTCATAGGCCATCTGAATGCAGCTCTCGATCTTGACGCCGTACTGCTCGGCCAGAATGGTTAGGACCACCACCGTGTCGCCAATACCGTCCATGATCTTTGAGCCATTGTTTCTGGCCACGCCTGCAGCCAGCTCGCCCACTTCCTCGAGCAGCTTGACCATTTGCTTTTCCGGAGTGCTGCCGGCAATCAGATTGCGCTGGTGGGCCCAGCCGCGGATATTGATAAATTCTTGCATGCTGTCACCTCAGAATGGGATATCGTCGTTGAAATTATCTTTGGCCTGCTGGCCGGCACCAGACGCAGCCGGGGCACTTGATGGCTGGCCTGATCCATCGCGGTCCTTAACATCAAATCGCCATAGCATGATGGACTTTGCGCCTTTGCCGGAAAGATCCGGGACGCCAGCCGGGTTAAACCAGCGCTCGAGCAAAAGGTATTTACTGCCATCATCAGATTCCATTTCAGCGCCCACGTTCTGCCAGCGCGCTTTTTTTTCACCCTTGGCATTGGTGTACTCATCAACCTTGACCATCAGGTCTTTGATTTTTTTCGGCATCATCTTCTCCAGTAATTCTCAACATCACAAAGCCGCCCAACTGGTCGGCCACCTTTACGACCATCGTCGTAAATTCTTTGTCATTGATGCCCAGTCCATCGGCAACGCCATCAATGCCTGACTTCATGCGCGCCAGCAAATTGTCCCGATCATACGCCCGGCGCTGCGGCGGGTAAAACTCGACCTCCAACGTCAGCTTACCGGGTGGTCTAATCCATTTGGGTGCCTGCGCCTTGGCCTCAAAAAAGCAGTCGTGCCGATACTTTTTTACGGCGCGCGCTTTGATGGCCCAGTGCATTCTTGCATTTGGCGACAGCGCTGCAGCAGGCCACATCAGGCGGATCTCAGTCACTGCTGACGCCCAAAGATTATGTCGTGCGCATCCAGCTCCAACCCCTTTTCCCACGCCACTTCGAGCAGCTTTCTCTGGGATGAAGTCGGGATTACGCCACGCTTGCGCCAGCGGGTGATGGCCGCGGGATCAATCTGCAATAGCCGGCCCAGAGGGCGGACGCCACCAAAAAGATTGATGACCAGTTCGGGAGGGGATATGTGTAATTTGTCCATGGCCGCATGATGACACGAAAGCAACGGGCCTGAAAAGCCATTCTTTTATTTTCAAATTATTATCTACGATCATCTACGCAAAAAAACGCTTGACGCCGCAAATGCTGTTGACTTAAGATCCACACATCGACGCAATTTCTGTGTCGCAACCAAGGAAATAAACATGGAAAACATCATCAACCTCACTCTTGGAACCGGCGAAGAAACAACCGTGCTGGTTGTTCGTGAGACAGAAAAAGCAATCCTTGTCCGCGGTAATTGCAGTTCAGCTTGGTTTCCAAAAGCCGCCATTGATTCAAGCGGTGCAGTTGCAAATTGGATCACATTGGAATTGAGCCACCAATTTTTGTGGCTGGCCCCTTACAACACCGCAATCTAATCAGGAGATAAACATGCAATACGCAAATCATATTGGCTGGAGCGACATCAATCCATTTGAAGTTGTTCGCCGTGTCAGCGACATCACTCTCGAGATCCGCGAAATGCATGCCGAGCGCGACCCATCGGTAAAGCTGGAATTTGTGCCCGGCGGTTTTTCAGCCATCTGCATTAATGATCGTGATCAGGAATGGTTTATCACCAGCGACGAATCAGCACCAGTCATCCGCATTCGCCTTGGTAAGCGCGGCTGGAAAGACAAGTTTGGCCGGCGCTATGAGCTGGCTGACGAGCCCGTCAAATTCTATGACCACAACTTCTAATCATGATTCAGTACGGCATCCTTGATGATGACGGCGTAGTGGTGCGGTGGGTCTGGGTCAAGCCAGATTACCCGCACATCACCCGCAAAGTACCGCGCAAACGTAAACCCAAGATTGACTTATCCACATTACCAGCAGCACCTTTTTAGGAAACAACCATGATCAACTATGACAGCGACGCAGTAGGTATTGCCGAAGGATGGATACCCGTCGACGATCCAGAGGATCGTTTGAAAGCTTGGCAGCACCTGATCGACACCGGCTTGTGCTGGCAGCTTCAGGGCTGGTTTGGCCGCACTGCCGTCGACCTGATCGAGCGCGGCCTTTGCCGCCCGGCACTTGATGATTAAACAAATACTCCCGGAGTATTCGCATTACTGCGGGAGTTAATTTAATGTTGACGCCGGGTCAACGATTCAATATAATCTGTACACACTAATCCACACGGAGGCACAAAAATGAATTCATATATCTTCAATGTCGAATCACTGGAAATATCCAGCGCCAGAGATATCGCAGGCAGCACCAAGTCGTATTACAAAGTTATCCGCATCGTCGATGTCAAAGGCTCAGTATTTGAGCTTGCTATCTATGCAGACTCCGCCGACAAACTGTCAATCGTGGAGGTCATATGACTCGCTATATCGCTGAGATCGACACCCGCGTAGCCGGCATCCCTTGCAAGATTGGCGTCCTTTGGTTTGCTCGCGACGGTGGCCGTAGCGAATCCGAATGGCATGTGCTGGACCGCCGTGGCCGTTATGCCGAATGGCTCGAGCGCAAGCTTGATGGGCCCGGCAAAGATGACATCGAAGAAACCATTTACTACGCACTGGGAGATGACTAATGATCGCAGCACTCGACAGATTCATTGACGCACATCCGTTGCTGTACATCAGCTTATTGTTACTCGGCGCACTGATTGTGCCGGCACTTGTGGAGGCTTACCTATGAGAGAAACTATTGAGATTGTCGACAAGCAGCAATGGCTGACCCAGCGCATGCGCGACATCACCAGCACCGAAGTGTCAGCCTTATACGGGCTGTCGCCTTACCTTACCGAGTTCGAGCTGTTCCATCAAAAACGTGAAGGCAAAGTCGTAAGCATTGAGGCCAACGAGCGCATGACATGGGGCACCCGGCTTGAAGCGACCATTGCTCAGGGCGCAGCCGAAGATCACGGCTGGCAGATCGAGCATATGAATGTGTACATGCGTGACCCAGAAATCTGCATTGGCTCCAGCTTTGACTTCAAGATTAAAGAAAGCCAGTACGGTCCCGGCCTGCTCGAAATTAAAAACGTCGACGGCCTGCAATATGCGCGCAACTGGATTGATGACGGCGAAGGTAACATCGAAGCACCGCAGCACATTGAGCTGCAGCTTCAGCACCAGCTTGAAGTAGCCGATCTTGAATGGGGTGCCATTGTTGCGCTGGTCGGTGGTAATGAATTAAAAGTGATCTACCGCAGGCGTGACCGTGCAATTGGTCAGGATCTGCGCAATCGTGTCAGCGTGTTTTGGAAACGCATCGAATCAAACCTGCCGCCGACACCGGACTATGAAAAAGATGCTGAGTTCATCATCAAGCAATTGCATAATCAGGCAATCGAAAACATGGTGGCCGATGTTACCAGCGACGAAAGCGTTGAGTCATTGATCGCTGAATATCACGAAGCACATAAGCAAGCAGCACAATGGGAAATAAAAGCTAATGGTTTAAGGGCTCACATTCTTGAACGCATCGGACCAGTATCAAAAGTAATCAGCAAATTCGGCACCATATCCTGTGGCAATGTGAAAGACAGCCTTGGCACTTTCGTTACGCCAGAGCTTGTGGGTCAATATGTAGGTGGCCGCAAAGGCTACCGTAACTTTAGGTTCTACCCAAAAAAGGAGAAATAAAATGAGCACAGAAATCTCAAAAGAAATTACACCAATGGAACAAGTCCGCGGTGCGTTGCAAAAGATGGAGAAAGAATTTAGCGCAGCATTGCCGCCGCAAATTGCCGTTGGCAAGTTTGTGCGCACAGCAGTGACGGCCATTCAAATGAATCCGGAACTGTTGGCCGCTGATCGCCGCAGTCTGTTTGCTGCCTGCATGAAAGCAGCTCAGGATGGCCTGCTGCTCGATGGCCGCGAGTCTGCGCCGGTTATCTTCAACACCAAAGACCGCGGCAAGGTTGTGCAATACATGCCAATGGTCGGCGGCATTCTCAAAAAGATCCGCAACAGTGGCGAGCTGGCCAGCATCAGCGCAAACGTAGTCTATGACAAAGACTTCTTTGAGTACGAGCTGGGCGATAACGAGTCAATCATACACAAGCCGTTTTTGGGCGACGAGCGCGGCAAGCCCATCGCTGTGTATGCCGTGGCCAAGACCAAGGACGGCGCGATTTACCGCGAGGTCATGAGCGTGTCCGATGTCGAGAAGGTCCGGGCATCCAGCCGAGCTGGTAAGTTTGGACCATGGGCAGACTGGTGGGATGAGATGGCCAAGAAAACCGTTATCCGCCGGATGGCCAAGCGCCTGCCGTCTAGCGCAGATACGGATCAGGTAATGGCCAGCGACTTGGAAGCTTCAGGATTCTCTCAGATCGAGCGCAAAGAGACGATCAACATCACGCCAATGCCAGAGGCCCAAGAAAACCCAATGAGCCGCCTGAAGGCTTCTATGGGCTCCGACGAGGTGATCGATGGCGCGACCGGGGAAATCATTCAGGAGGAAAAGAATGAGCAACCTGCTGACGCCTAAAGAGCTGGCCGAGCGGTGGAAGGTTCAGGTTGGTACCCTGCGAAAGTGGCGGTACCTTGACACCGGACCTTCCTATATCAAGATGGGCGACGGACGAAATTCTCAAGTCCGGTACCGCTTGGCTGATGTTATTGATTATGAAAAAGACCGGCTGTTTGTGCCGGAGTAAAAAAAGCCCCCGGCACACACCGGGGGCAAAAGCGTCTGTCGACTGTTCAGGCCGGAGGAGCCATCGACAGAGCTCGTTGCTCGTTACTTAGGCATTAAGGATTCGTACTGGGCGCGGCATTGCTTGAGGAGGGTGACGGCTTCTGCTCCTCTGGCAGCTTCCCTTGCAAGAAATTCTCCATCCTCTTTAGAAAGTCCTGCTCCAGTACATACTGTGGGGGTGCATCCAGCACTGGTGGTACTGGGCACGGTACTGATCGTGTTGGTGGTGCGACTCGGGCGGTCCCGCAGGCTGTTAGCAAGGGCAGTAGAGCGAGCATTAAGATTCCGAATTTCAAGATCCTTCTCCTGTCTCAATCGGTCTGCGGTCTGCTGCATTAGCTTCTCTCGCTCCCGTGCAATCTGCTGATCACGGGCGTGAATAGTCTCAAGCTCCGCACGTTCAGCATCCCATTTTGATTGAACCTGCAAGCGGCCAGACTCTTCCCCTTGCATGTACCCATAAGCGCCAGCCGCCCCGGCAGCAATCATGACGGCCAGCGCAGTGTAGGCGATGTTCATTTTGGCGGAACCTTGGTGCCGTCCAATTTCTTATGCATCTTCACCATCTTGCAAACTTCGACCTCTTTGCCCTTTTGCTTTTCCTTGTGGCAAACCTTTTTAGTTTCAGCAGCAAACAAAACCAATGGCACAAAGGCCAGAATCGCGATTAAGGTTTTCATTCATCTCTCTCCGGGTGGGGTGGTTGAATAGGCGCAGGTTTGCCAGCGTAGCCAGCGGCAACAGGATCTCCCTCGCTGCGTACTGTGGTCACTGTAGTGGTCACAACGGGCGCAGGCTTGGGTGGTGTTGCATCTTTAAAATCAGCAGCGGTTGAGATGCCGGGCGGCGGCACGAAAGCATCTTTACCCTTGACGGCAATGAGGGTTGCCAGCGCGCCGAGTATGTACTTGGACATATCCGACAACAGCAGGAAAAAATTCTTATCTGCCGGAGCCATGCCCGACATTGGCTGGGTGACAAACACCACCGAGTACATCGACAGACCTGCCATGATGACCAAGATTAAGCAGAAAGTAATCCCGATTGTGAACTTCAGTAGAGAATTCAGTTGTTCTTCTGTGGCTTTCAAGATCATGGCTTTACCTTTTCAGGTTGAGTAACGTCTTCAGGACAAGTGCCGGTTGCAGTGCAAATAGGTGGTTTGCATTCTGTAGTCTCCCAGTTCTTTGGGTCTTGGCAAGGATACCTAAACCGATCACTGCAAGCACTAGCCGCCCAGCACATGCAGAGCATGAGCGTAATGTTTCTTACGGTCTTCAAGTCCAATGGTGCCTCCATTAATTCGTTTGGTCATAGTCAAAATGTCGCCGGCATCAGCCAGCTTATTCAGGCTTGTTTGCTCCCAGTACCAGCAAGCACTTTGTGCCGCGCCTTCAAATGTCTGCATGTACTCAGACGCTTCCTCTGGCGTGATTCCAAGAGATGATGCAAACCAGAAATAATTATCTTTGCCAGTGACTTGGATTAGACCGCGGCCCTTGTACCGAGCACCATCTCCTGAAGACTCCGGGCCATTGCCCATGCGATTGGCATAGACCTTGTTTGCAATTTTGTCTGGTTGCCGGGCATAAGCGTTGGCGGTTGCTTGATCTTTAAAATACTTATCAAAAGTTTTTAGTAAGCCAGCAGCGCTGTAGTTTAGGTTTTCTGTCAGCCATACGAATCCGCCAGACTCATGGCCACACTGCGCCATGAACGCAGCGATGCGCTTCGGTGTATTGATCTCGTAGTCTTCAAGCAATGACTTGCCGACAAGCTCGACCTGCCTGCCAAACAGCGCGTCGTACCATTGCTGTGGGTACTTAGTGTTTGGCACCAACTGCTTGAACTGTTGCATCGTAATCATTCTTCACCCCTCAGTTCACGGACAACTTTTATTCTAAGGTCTTTCATTTTGCGTGTTTCTTCTTCAGCTCGACGCAACGCATTGTTCATATCCATGTACATCACACCCATTACAGGCAAAGCAATGACTAACACAAAACACAAGACCACCACGGCGATGAGTAAAGACCACGGTACGTCTGACTCGTTCGAAGCAGGAGCATGGTTCCGACGTACCACGCCACGACGAAAAGGATTGCTCCAACCCATACCGCTTCTTCTTTCCTTTTTCTAGCCAGTCTGCGCTGTCTTGCCGCCTCTATCTGCATCTTTGCAGTTTCACGCTTATGCGCTTCGTCCTGCTCAATAACGATCTGCTTCCACATTGCTTCGTACTTAGTCCACAATGCACCCAATTCAGGTGGCGCTTTATAAACCATTGTCTCGCGTAACTCTGCCAGCATTGCATCCAACCTTGACCGGATGATGACGCGCATCAACGCACGTTTGCCTATGCTCTCCGTGCCGGTATAAACCTGCTGTGCCTCTGCCTCCTGCTGGATAAACACCTTGCCGATCTTGTCGTACTCATCCATCAATGCACCCAGATCATTACCAATCTGGATAAACACATCATTCGGGTCAGCCTTGCCAATCTCCTGTACCCTTGCAACCTCCTCGTTGTACTGAATCTTCTGGGCGTTGGTCGGGTTCTTGATCTTCCCGAACTGAGTCTTCAGATCATCCAGTACATCCTTGACCTCCCCGGCTGCCCCCTTTATGTCCTTGTATAACTGACAGCCTTTTTTTACGGCAGCGACAGCAGCATTGGCAGCAGCAAGTAGAGTTAACGGGTCCACATATTAAAAGAGATGCAACTGCTTTTTCATGGCAATCAATTCCTCGCGCAAGGCATCGTTCATCTCCTCGCACTTGCGGTTCTGTTCCTCGACAGCAGCCAGCCTATCAGACAGGCGTGTGACTTCCTCGCGCAGGGTCGTGATGACCTGCTGCCACGCAGCGTCAGTAACATCAGCGGCCTTGTTGCTGCGGCTGTCAGCCATGATCTTCTGGTACATACCGTAGGCACCAGCTCCAGCAGCAGCGATGCCGACGCCAAGGTTAGTCAGCCAATCCTGCATCATACCTCCACCATAATATTGATAGTGCCGGAGTCGAAGGTATCCGTGCCGTTGGTTGTTGTAATGCGAAGACGAGTTAACGTATCACTTAAAGTTTTTTCTCCAGCGCCCGTCATTGTGGCGGCAGTATCTTGTTTAAGCGCGTGAGAACTTACCCACAAATTACTACCTACAAATGTAATTACCATGTGACCGCTTATTATGTTTGATGCTTGGGTCGAACGTATAGCAAAGCCGGCGGTGCTGCCAGAAGTGTTTGGTGAAGAACCATTTGGTATAGATGATGATGTGGAAATGTACCCAGTATCTTCAATACCGCCGGCGTCACCAATTTGAACTAACGGTAGACTTGTACCATTTGTACTTAAATTACTAAACATCACTGTAATCCGCTTTGCCCCAGACGGAATATCATTGAAGTCAACAGAAGTGCCTGAAGCTGTTTGTGCTGTGTATAAAATTAACGGACGCGCGCCTTCAGCATTAGCTGCTGAATCTGCAAAATCAGCTAAATCTCTTGACCTTGTCATTGACCTTCTCCTTCATTAACTTGTGGCTCCGGGTCAGAAACCTCGGTAATACCGATAGCGTTTTTTTCTTGGATCGTAGTGAGCCGCAGCCAGTTGGCTGGGTACGAATTACCGGCGGCATCCTTAAATGGCGTATCCAGTGGCAGCGGTTGTCCGTTCAGCAGAAACATGGGTTACCTCGCAAGAGCGTTCTTGAATGGGTTTTCGGCGAAGGCTGCGAAGATCATAGACGTTCCAGAGTTGTTCATCTCACTGGTGGAATTTCTGATCTTGAAGCCGTTTGAAAGAATGTCGATTGCCTGCGTTGAACTAGTGCTTTCAACAGAAGACTCGTTGGCCCAAACAGTTTCGACAGCTTGGTTGTATTGGCTGCGACTTGTGTCTGCGATATGCCATGAGTTCACTGTCGCGGTTGACTTAATCAAAATGTACTTCGGTCTAAACCCACAGAACACAAACGGCCCGTCAGCAGACGCGTTGCCTGTGTAGCTTCCGAACTTGGAAAAGCCTGCGACTTCGGCGAACAGGTAGGCGACCTTCGATCCAGTGCCAGTCCATTGACCGCTTGTAACAACGACGTTGGATGAATTCAAAGATATCCACGCACTTCCAGACGCGCCTTTTGCGGCGGTGCTATTCAGATAAAGAGCTTCCGTTGAGGCAAAACCAGTAAACCAAACAATCCAGTTTTCTGCTCCATCGCGTCGCTTGGTAATGAACATCTTTGGAGTTACACCAAGGTTGTGCGGAATGGTGTTAGCACCTGCTGCTTCTGTATACGTCACAATGTCGAAGCCCTGCGTTGCGCCTTCTTTCCAGTTCCACGCTACATAGGGGGTGCTGCTGAAGTTTACATTGGCACCACCAAGATCAACAGTGAACCCGTTGGAGAGAAACGCTGACACAGTACCGTCGTTGCCGTATCCCTGCGACGTATCTTCAGCATCTGTGCGGTTTGATGACAGCGTGTTTCCAGCGCCCCGAACGGCATCAATCAACTGATTATCACGAGCAACTGATGCGACGTTTGCTCTGGCTTTTTCCCATACCAGATCAGGTTGAAAGTTCAGGCCGGTGATATTGCGGTTTGCAGTTCCGTCACCAGTCCATGTCAGCGCATCAAAATACTGATTGCCCTTCAGGATAGTCGGCGCTGGCAGGTTCAGCGTGTTCAGTGGCTTGTAGCTGGTATCGCTTGGCGTGTAGTCAAATATAAAATGTCCGCCAGTTTGATAAAACGAACCATATGGAAACAGAACCTGTGTTGATGGAAGTCCTGTCACGGTCGCTATGGTCGACCCATTGAGTTTAACGATAGTTGTGCCAGCATCTCTATCAATTAAAAACTCATACTCATCACCAGTTGTTCCGCTTAACCCAACACCAGCATAATCAGTTACAACACCAGCGCCAGCATAGTTATGAACAACACCGCGTGATGTAATGTATTGAACTTGAACTGTTGTGTACCAATTTGCCGCTGCCGCATTAGCTGCGCCTGTAACTGGATTCCCCGCGCTATTGCAAGCAAACCCAATCGTTCCATCATTGGTTGCGCTGATAGACCCCGTTACCTTAAATTTCCACGCCCACTTACCCGATGTTGGAATTCCAATAGTTGAGGAGAATCCAGAGTAGTTTGCTGAACCATTGTTTATGAATAAATTGCCGTTAGTAAGGGTTGCCGATGCGTTTGTAGTTAAGTTGACAGCTAGCGGATTTCCAGTCGCATAGTTCCCTCTGCCTCCAATACCGTCAGCCCATTGTGTAGGTACGTCTCTGTACGAGTCATACGTCACGCCAGCAGTCACGCTGATGTTGTTCGGTGTCCAGTTGTTGCCGTTACCGCTGGAGTCTTTGCCAATGGTGGTGGCGGTGTTGCTGCTGTTGTCGGAGAAGTTCAGATAGAAACCGTTCGTGCCGTATGTGCCGGTGTACTTCTTCGGCTTCCAGACGCCAGTTACTGCATCGGTTTCACCGAATGACGAAGGGGTCAGGGCTTGACCGTCGATGAAGTTGACTTCGGTTAGGTAGCCGTCGAAGTAGTTAGTCGGCCCCCATGCTTGCGCCCCCATGTTCTGGACATACCCAGCTCTATTCATCGCGTAGTCATAGTTCACTGGGTACTTGGATGTGTCAGTCGAAACCAATACATTATTGACGTACACATAGTGAATTGAATTTGCGGCATCAACCGCCCACACAATGTGATACCAAGCAGACGGATCGCGGTATACCGCTGGCCCTACTGCACCAGCTGGGTTTGTGGTGTTTGTGTCGTAGTAAGTGACAAGTTGATCGCCAGAAAAATAGATGGCGGCGATGCCGTCATTGCCGGATTGAGATGTGCAGGACATTAAGTGCCCAAGCGATCCTAGCGAACCACGTTTTACCCACGCGCTCCATGTCCACTTCTTGCGGTTCCCATCGACGCTTGGAGTCCGCGTAAAAGTTGCGCTTGCGCTTGACCGAAAGCGAACGCTGCGGCTGATCTGGTAGCCCTCGGGGCCAAGCAGTAATGGCAGTGCGTCAATCATTTGACATCACTCACAAGGCGAGCAGTAATGCGGCTGCTGCTCTCGACAAAGTAGACCAGCACATCGACGGCATTCGCAGTCGTGGTCAGTACCGGCGCAGACCCATTGCTAAATTTCCAGTTGCTGCCATAAGCCAGCGTCCTGCTGCCGGTGCCGTCCTGCGTGATCGTGATCGCGCCGCTCTGGCCAGCCGTCTGGTTACTTGGATTCGCTAGTGTCCGGTTGCCACCTAGCGTCACGCTGAAGTTATTGCTCGTCGCAAAGTCAGCAGTGATCGTTGCGCCGTCAGTCAATGCTGTGATTGTTCCGCGCTTACCGCCTGAAATAGTCTGTGCGCCAGTCAAATTAACGGTTGCGCTTGCATTTGCTTTTAAAGATAAAGCCGCATCTATTTGCGCTTGCGTGTAGGTATTGGCAATATTAAAGCTTGAAAAAGCATATGCATTTAATTCATCATTTAAAGATGCAGCAACTGACAAAACAATGCTTGTACCGTTTGTTGCCGTGTAATCATTCCCCGGTCTAAGCACTACGCCGTTTAAGCTTACTATCAACCCGCCAGCAATATATGCAAGCGTCAAACTGTTTGCATCAGCGCCAGAGAATGTAGTTTGTCCAGCGGTTGCAACATACTCATATGTTACAAGTGCGGCTTGTGATGCTGCAGAAGCTTCAAGCCATTGTGAGCCGTCGTAAACCTTCATTCCAATAGGTGTTGTTGTGCGGTAATACAAAGCACCAACAACCAATGGATTGCCATCGTTATCTACGGTAGGATCACTTGATTTAGGGCCAAGATATCGATCATCAAAATTATCTAGTGATGCAGCCGCCGCCGCAGCCGATGCAGCCGCTGCCGATTCACTTGCAGCAGCCGCCGTTGCAGATCCTGAAGCAGCCAATGCACTTGCAGCAGCATCACTTGCTTCATCAGGAGCAGCAATAATTGCAGCAATATTTGTGGCTGCTGTATTTACGCTTTCAATATTGGTAGCGACAATATCAATATTTGTTTGATTATCAGCAAGCGCAACAATGTCAGCCACTAAAGCATCAGCATCAGCAGAGCTTGTGATTGGCAATTTAGCCGAGCGGTCGACAGCTTCCTGCAACTGCTGAATTTGAATCGTTGCACGGTCCAGCGCATCTTCAATGACATCAGGATAAAACCCACCCTGATTGACAATATCAGTTGGCTGCAGGTTTTCAATATCTGATGTGATGACTAGATTAAAACCAGATGCAAGAGCGCCAGCAGTCAAAGTAATGCTGCCGCCGGGATTGGAATTCTGGTCTGCGTTTAGACTTACAGTGTAGTTCGAGTTGATAACCAAAATGGTTTCAACGCTTGTGGATACATTAAGCCGTACTACTTCAAGATCAGACGCCTGAAATACTTTGAAACTAAACGCAAATGTGGATGCCGTGCCATTCCCGACAAACGGGCCAGCCTTCCGAATATTGGAACTGATAGTCATGAGGATGACTCCTTGGAGATTATATAAAGGCTAAACATTTTGAATTCACTTACGGGCACCTATTTCTTGTATCCCATCATGATGGCCATTGGGTTTTCAGTCTCGCCTTCGCTGATTGCCATGACCCCGTCAATCGTCCGGTTTGCCTGAGCTGACGGCAAATGCAAGGTGATGCCCATCACGTTGACCATAGACCTGACCAACGCCCGGTCAAGATCTCCTTGACCGATTTGTTTGCCAAGCTTGTCCAGCTCTTGGAAAAACCGCAAACCAGCCGGCCCGCCATAAGATGAATCAAATTGCTTGGTGCCGGTCATGTACTGAACTGCGCCCACGGCTTCCCGCAGGCCCACCATCATGTTCATCATGTAGCTGATTTGCTCGCCTGCCAGCTTTGCGGCCAGCTCTTCCTCGTCATCCTCATCGCCGGGCTGCAAGGCTTCTTTAAGCATCATGCCGAGAACAGCAGGTACCGAATACAGCATCAGGAAATCCCAGCCGAGGTGCATGATATCGAGCGGGTTGCGGAAGTTTGTGGCTTTTGCGCGCTCTACGCCCAGATTGTAGGAGGCTGAGAAGTACCCATAAAACACGGTGAACAGCTTCAATGCCGCGCCGCCACGCTGTACTTGCGCAAGATCCTTGATCTGGCCACCGGATTGAGAATCCAGCACAGCCTGATCAGCCAGCGCAATCGCCCGGCTTTCAATCGCCTCTTCGGTCATGTCGACATTCACATCGGCCAGCGCCTTTTGGTAAGCGCCCCACCATGTCGGCATATCAGCAATTAACTGCAGGCTGATCATTGGCACAAACATCAGCGTGTCAATCTTCTGGCGAATTGGGCCTTTGCCCTGTACTACGGATTGAATCTCGTTGACCTCGCGCTGCTGCGTCATGTGCCGGTTCATCATAAATTCTGATTTGCCCCAGACCTCTTTGACCATGCCAACCGGAGATGTAGCCCACTTGCCGACGCCCATCGCTACCCACTTCGGACCGATACGGACAATTGACTGCGTCAGACCCAGCGGCTGCAGGAAGGCGTTCATGATATTAAAGCCAAGGCCGGCGATGGCCGAGCCCGCACGTAGATAGTTGAGCCCTTTTTCGATAGGCTGCAAAGCTGCTGACTCGCCTGCTGCAATGTCTTGGATCGCTGCCTTAAATTGCTGGACCACTTCAGCGCCATACCGGCTGCGCACAGCATCATCAAATTCACCATTCTTGACGATGCGGTTAGCGTCAATCACCCACTCATGCCATGTCAGATCGTGGATGACCTCGTTGACGCCACGGAACAGGCCATCCCATGTCAACAGTACCGGACGATCCATCACGGCTTCAGCGCGCGATTTGACGAAACTGCGGCGGGTTGTCGCGGCCACAAAGGCACCACGCAATTGCTGCTTTGCTGCCTCAGCATCAGACTGTTGTTCAGCCCGGCCCGACATCTTCGGATCATAGACAATCGGGAAATAGCCACCGCGGAGCCTGCCTGCTTTGGTATCGAGCGGAACCGGATCTACCCAGTTTGGCTCTTTGCCCATGACCCGGCGCTCTTTCTCTGCAATCATTGGCCGATAGCTTTCGAAGAAATCCCAAATATCCTGTACGAATTTCAGCTCTTCTTCGCTTAGGCTATCGATAATTGGCTGCACCTGTTCACGAGTCCAGCCATAGCCATCAAGCAATCGCTGCATATTGCCGGCGTTGCCCATGTTTAAAACCATGACAATGCGCTCGCCGCGGTTCAAGCTTTGGCCTAATGTCGGGAAAAACTTACCGTTACCACCCATCCTGCCAAGCTTCATAATCGGCTTGATCAACTCGGCCATACGTTTGGTAGCCTCAGCTCGCATGGTAGCCTCGCGGTTACCGGCATCGTTCATGGTGCGGATCAGGTAATTCCAAACCGGCCCACCATCTTTGAATCCATCGAGCTCGCGCGCCAAGCTGGCTACCTTGCGATGGCTTGCTGTGAAACCTTTAAACAGCGCTGTGATGCGACTTGGCAATGTGTCGCGGGTGCGGTTGACTGCTTTCTTGTTTGCGCCATTGGCCTCAACACCAGTCACCATTTCGGTAATGATGTCGGCAAACCTGCGGTCTTCAGCTTGTGTCAGTAAGCGTTGCTTCAGCCGGCCTAAGTGCTCGACTTGTTTGATGGTGTCGACAAGTCCACGGAACTCTTCAACTGTCAGCTCTTTGTAAGATTGGCGCAGCGCTTCATTTTTAAGCTTTGGCGATATATCGACCTCAATGCCCATCTCTTCCTGAGATTCAAGCCAGTCTGCTAATTGCTTACGCTTCTCAATAGCGCGACGGCTTTGGCCAGAGCTGAGATTGAATCGCTCAAGGAACGTATCGATTTGATCCTGATAATCGATATCGATGGCTTTGCGAACACCTTCGCTGTCAAATTTCTTTAGGTATCTGACGCCTTTTTGAATCTCATCGAGCGCTTCATACGCAGCTTTTGCAGTCTGGTTGTTCAGCATTTGGTTACGCTTTTCTGCGTAAACCTCTTGCGTCTTGCCAGCCATCATCGCTTTTTCAGCAGCCTTAGCAGCACGAGCTTCTGCCGATGCGTATTTGACTGGTCGAATATCGATGATCTTCATGCGGTCAATAATTTGACGCGCATAAAGTTTTGCAGAATTTGCCAGAACACGAGGTTTGCCGGCGGCTTTAGCAATAGCAGCCATCTCTGTTGCAATGAATCGAGCGCGCGCCTCATTGTGAATGGCCATATCAGCAGCCATTTCCAAAGCTTCTGGCGTAGCAAATTCACCGTACTGCTCGAGCATCAATTTATCTGTCAGCTTTTCAATAGCTACCTCTGGCTTTTCTGCAGCAGCCAAAGATCTGACAAGCTCATCACCAGATGAAAAACCATACTGCGTGGCCAGCATGTCTGGGTCCAAACCATCTGTTGCCACCATGCGCAGTGTCTTTAAGAATCCAGTGATTTCCTCTGGGATTCCGAGCTCTGCAACGGCTGCAGTATTAAGCTTGCCGTATACAACTTCGCCCATCTCTTCGACGGTTGTTGGCACTTCTGGTTTCTTTGGCTTTGGATTGTTGCGGTCATACTCCAAAGCAAATTTGCTGACATCTAGCTCAATATCTTTGCGATGCTTAGACAAGAACTGGCCCTTTGCCAGACCTGCTTTTTGTGTAGTCTCGTAAGTTTTCTTTGACTCAGGCGACTCAGACCACAGTTTTGTACGGATCTCGATGCGAGCTTCATCAAGCGCTTCAGACTTCTTACGCTCCCATTCTGCTACCTCAAGTTGGTACTCTGTCATATCGACAGATGGCTGCGCTGATTTGCCAGTCAAAAACTGCCAAGCTTGATACACCGGCTGCGATAAGATTTGTCGACGAGCTTCTATCTTTATTTCTGCGCGCAAGCCAGCAGCTTCTTTTTGCAGGCGACGGAGCTCTCGAGCTCTAGCGTTTTCCATCCACTTCATATCTGACAACGTCTTGGCTGTCAGGTCATCCATGGCTGATGCTCCAGCTTCTGCATTTTCTTGCTGATACCGCGCAAACTCTTCGGCAGTCATGCCGGCTTCTTGCGCAGATTCAAACAATGGCATCATCGAACTGTTTTGCTGGGCCAGTTCAATCTGATCATTGGTTGCCAGCATGCGGTCAAACACTTCTCTAACCTCAGCATTAAGTTTCCCTGCTTCAGGATTTTTAATCAGAAACTCTTTGATCGAGTTGTAAACACTGATCATCCAAGAACGGAACCGCTGGAAATAAGGTTGGAGCTCCATGCTCGGCGCTTTACCGCTAAACAAATATCGCTCAAACGATTCAGCAGTGCGCTCGTGATATGCGCGCTTTTCTTCAAAATCCATATTGAAATACTGTTGAATTTGCTCAACAGCATTGCCTTGGATTCCGTGCCATGACATCAGCTTGCTGACATCATTAATGATCTGCTGCTCACCGATTGTGATGTTTTCTTTCGCCATCAATTCGGATGCCAGCAGGATGTCATCCTCAAAGAAAAAATGTCCCAGCTCGTGCGCAAACGTAGATAAGTTTGCATCCTTGAGCAGTGTGATGGTGTTTGTCCGCGGATTAAATGTTCCGCGAGCATTTTGCATCAGCACTTTGGCATTAGCTGCCGCAGGGAAAAAGTCGATGACGTTTTGCGCATCAGCCTCATCAAAAATCAGATTGCCATTGCGAAGGTATGCACTGGGCGCGCCCTGTTTAATCTGCGCTTCCTGATCATAAAAAGTCTGTATCTCATCAGGCATCAGCGATATGCGGCGCTTACTGACAGATGGTTGACGGGGCGCAACAGCATTGGGGTCTGAATGTGTACCGAGTTGATCGACTGGTACATCCGCATGCTGCGGACCTAAAAGTACCGCGACGCCTTGTGTTTCTTGTGCGCTTGGAATGTAAATACCATCAAAGCCAGCATCAAGAACAGCAGACTCGACGCCATTGAACCACAGGTTTTGCGGATCTCTACCTGCAGCAGACGCCTGTGCGCGCAGGCCCAATGCATCTTCCTCAATGTTATACAGATTTTGCAGGTTGACTGCGTGAGCATTGCCGCCAACACCAGCTTCGGGCGCTATGCCTGAGCCGGTGTCGACGTAAAAATGAACCCGGTTTGATATCCGATTATCGGTGCTTTGGCCAAGCCTGCCAGCCTCGGCACCCTTTAGGCCGTTTCCGTAGAATTGCCCGGAGAGAGTGTTTCGAGGGAGGCTGCTATAGTGGACGCCAACGACTGTAGTGGATCCGTCTCTTGGGGTGCCATATCTTGCGGCAACATTGATATCGCTTGTTCGTAAGCGCTGAATGCCTGCCCCTCCGGACTGGAAAAATTCACCGTCTCCGGACTCGGGTCGGGCACCATCGGGCTGCGCTGCCGGAGCAGCTTGCTCAATAGCAAGTCGCCCTTCGCCGGTTCCGCCGGCAAGGTCTGCCCAGTAGGCTGCGCGCTCATCGAGGCGCTGTTGATTGACTTCTGGTCTGGTGTACCAAGGGGCATTTCCGCTCTCCGTTACTTTAAATTTTGTCGGGACAACACCAGTTGCCGGGCGCTTGATGTCCTCCAAAAATGCCCGGAAAGCAGGCACCGAGAACGCATAATTGTTCCCAGTCGGAGTCTCATAGCCAAACCAAGGTGTTGACGTTACGTCTCTATTGTACAGGGCTCCGTACTCATATGCACCATATTCTCCTTGCTTGGCGTGAACAGTGGCGATCGCCTGATCGTCACCCTTGGCATCGGCCAAAATAGCGCCCAGAGAGCCATGAGCGGCCTCCTGCTGGCTGTCTGCAACCCATGTTTCCCAGTGATACCGGCCAATGCTGGCGTCCTGTGGCCGGCCCAGATCTGTGTAAAACTGCTTTATCTTGGTTTCCAGACCGCGCTCTATGGCCTCGTAGACCAAAATGCCACGCGCGCCCTCGGTCAAATTGTTGAGAGATGACCCGGCAATCTTGACGTTTTTTTCTTTGGTCACACCGTCTTTGCCGGTGACCATCCGCTTTTCTGTGACACCGTCGTACAGGTTGACGCCCTTGAATTTGCCGTCATCCCACAACTGGCGGATCTGCACCCGGTCCAGCACCATCACATCATTGAAACCGGCCACCAGCAGGGTAAACGACACCACCTTGTTGTCGATGCCCACGCCCTCGCCAAACGTCGCAAACTCCCGGCGGATCTGCTTGCCGGTCTGGTTTGAGTCGGCCATCATGTCGTGCAGCCGCTGCAGGTGCGACTTGCCGTCCGCGCCCTTCTGCGACATCTTGAATAGGAAATCCTGACCGAACGCATTCAGGTTGTGCGTTGCGCCAGCGCCGGGCTGGCCACTGCCCTTGGGGGCAACTGACTTGGCCCACTCTTCATAGGCTGGGAAATCGTTCTGGGTAAACTCGCCGCGCGCCGCTTTGGCGATCCACTCATTGGCACCATTGAACGAGTCAATGAACAGCGCTTCCTGCGTGTAAGGACTCACACCACGGGACAGGAATGACCACAGGAACAGCTTGCCGGTGGTTTCGACCGTCAGCTCGCCCGATGTGTATGCCCGACGGAACTCTTTGGCATTGTCGAATCCTGCCGTTGCATCGTCGATCTGGCCTTGTGTCAGGGTGCGCAGCTTGTCGACAGATCCCGTGCCATTGAGGTCGCTGATAAAGGCATACGGCGGTACCGGCACCTCGTCCGAGCCCAGCGCATAGGCCATCATCTTTGACCACTGCTCGACAGACTCTGTTGCCTTCGGAAACTTTTTCAAAATATTGTCAATCGCATCGATCTGCTTTTGCGCATTGACGTTTGTCGTGCCAGTCAGGATCAGTGGCTTTTCAGGAATCGTGACCTTGCCGGTGACCTTGACGCGCAGAGCTGGCCAGAATCCCAGTCGGTTACGGTCTTCAACACCAGAGCCGGGGTTATTTGCGCCGGGCTTGCCACCAATGGTCTGCTTAAGAATGTTGGGCGATTCTGTCGGAACTTGATTAAATACCGATTTAATTTGCGATGGGCTTCCAAGCACTACCCAGTTACCATCGCCCATGTCGACACCGTCATAACCTTGAGCGCGCAGTTCGTCAAAAAACTGGCCTTGAGCCTTCTTGTAATTCTCAACATTAATCCGCGCAAAATCCGCATCGGTCATTTTATACGGCGATTTAATGTTTAGATAAACAGGAATTACGCGCGCAGATGTATTGATTGCAACTGGCCGGCCACCTTCCCATTTGTAACCAGTGCTGTCATTTTCAATTGCATAGTCAGATGCAACAGCCGAGTCAACGCTAAACCATGTACCATTTTTTGGGACATTAAATTTGGTGAAGTCCTTGTCTTTTGATGTCCCGGTAAACATGCGAATGGGCATCCCGGTTTGATCAACGACTTTGCTGTCAGCAAAAAACTGCTGAAATTCTGGTGTTGTTGTGTCCAGATCCTGCATAAAAACTTCTTGCCCAGCGATAGGCTGCGACACAATGTTTAGTCCGCGCTGCTGGTAAAACTCTTGTGGCGACATGCCGAGCTGTGCAGCACGAGTCGCAAATCGAGCCGCGGCAAGCGTTGCGTTTACTTCGTTTACAGATGATGTAAACCGACTTGATTGATTGAGCTTGGCAAAGATATCTTGCTTGACGGCTTCTCTGCTTTCATAAAATGATTGACGCTTATCTTGATCAGCAATCAGATTCTCGAGCTCTTGCTTCAATGCGGCGTCTTCTTCCTGAGCCATTACCTTAGCCTCAGCCAAGGTAATGTCAGTGTCATTCATCCGAACATTTGCAAGAATTTCCTCAGACCTTTGCGATTGCGAAAACACAGCCAGAAAGTCGCCCATCTTAATTTCGACATCTGTCTGATCATTGATCGCATTTTTAATTTGCGCAACATAATCTTGGTTTAATGACTGCAGCGTATTAAACTCTTCGTCTGTGGCCAGCTCCATCAAATTGTTGACGTTGATGGTTACTGCAGCATCAGGATTGGATTGGTTGAATACTTCGGCAATAGCCTCCTTGCCTTCTGGGCCAAGATTTGCCGCCTCCATGTTTTTGACTTGATTCATGGCATTGCGCATAATGTCAGCATTAACAGCCGCATTCACAATGTTATCAGTGCGTTCTGCCTGCTTTTGTTCATATTTTGCGCGCAAGCCAGAATAATTAGACCAAGCCTCTGGCACGGCTGTAGGCAATTCACCTAATGCCTCAAGCCAAATATCACCCCATTTAAATTTTTCTTCGCCACTTACTTGCTGCGCAGTAATTTCACCAAGCGCACCGCCACCCATTTGAAGAGCGCCTTCGGCTGTTACTGCAGTAATCATGCTTCGTTTTGTTGGACCTGCAGCAGCCAAAAATCTACCTGCCAAACCTGCTGTAGCAGCATCAAACAACGCAATAGGTATACCTCTAGCAACTGCTTTTCCGCGAGCTTTTTCCATCAAATCTTTGTTATCCAAAGCTCGGCTGATAGAGCCAACATCATTCATGTCGACTTTATTTTCCTGCATGACATCTAATATGGTAGAGCCATACTCAATTGTAAAACCTGTCAATCCAGCACCAGTTGCAGTTCCAAGTGGCCCAAGCGTAGATAAACCAATTGTTACAGCCAAACCCGGGGCAACGGCACCCAACGATTTTTCGATTGCATAAGCTGTTGCAAATGGATTTCTGACAATAGCCATCAATGCATCACCGGGTCCATCAGCCTGCTGTATTTCACGCAAACCATCTTCAGCAGCCAGCGGTATAGGATATTTCTCTATGTTTCGTTGCTGCTGTTGAATGCGAGCAGCACGAATAGAATTTGGTGAATATGTAAGACCTTCAGCTTCCCAAGCCGCAGCAATGTCTCGATTGACGCCGCCAAACACATCAAGCCGGTCAAGCCCCATGCCCAAAGCCTGCTTGCCTTCTTGATAGCCACGCAAAAATACGTCGTACTGTTTACCCTCTAGCAGATCTTTTGCAAATTGTTTGTAATCACCGCGAGCAATAGTACGGTCCATTGGGCGAGCTTCACCGCGGCTCATGATGTCATCCCACTGGAATTGCGCAGACTTTAATTCTTTGACTGCATCAACAAAACCGCGGTCAGCATTTACAGGAAAATCAGATGCTGTTGGACGCTTGGTGAATACTTTCTTTTTATTTGAAATATCAAGCTGAATACCAAGTCGTGAACCATTAACTACATTGTCAATCTTTCCAAGATCGTTTTGAATCAATCCATACTTCTCAGGATTTCTTTCAACAAATTGCCAAAGGCCCGGATTCTTTGCAAGGTATTCCTGCTTTTGCCTGATATCAGTCAGCGATTTAAAATAATTTAAATCACCACTAACAACCTCTGCTGGTATGTTGCTTTGCCTACTAACGCGAATTGACTCAGCATAGTCAGCAGGAGATTGCTGTGCTGTGTAATTAACTACTGCGGCTTGATTAGATTTGTACTGATTAATAGCCGAATCAAATTTACCTACGGTAGATGTAGATGGATCTATCGTCGGCGATTTGCGGCGCTTCTCTTCAAATACAGAGTCAATGGCGCTAGTAAAATCAGTCATTTTGGCCTATATAAACATTGTAAATGTTGATGATGTCTTCGTTTGTGGCTGGTAATTTTTTTCTATCAAGATCAGCTTTAATTTCACCCAACAGATCTTTTGGTATGTCATTAATTGTTTTTGCTTTCTGAAGTTCAAAGCGACGAGACTTAGAACGAATTCCAAGAAATTCACCTGTTGTATATTCTTTCTTAGCATCGTTAATAATTGTATTTATTTGCTTTGCATCAGGTTGTTTACCATTGTTATTTGTAATAAACGTATCTATTTCGTTATAAATAATTTTTTCAAACCTTGCCTTCTTTTGCACACTTTTATTAATGCCAAGAATATCTGCTTCAGTGCTAATTCTGCTGGATAATGTTGCTGCTTGTTTTTGACTTTCTGGTTTATTTTTAAGTTCAATTTGTTGTTTTGTAAACCATTTCCAATCAGATTCAGAAAGTCTAGTGCGCCATTTATTAAGGTCCATATTAATAAATGTTTTTTGATCGCTACCCATTACTGAGCTTAATTCACCAAAAGCAACATTCTCTTTTTCTTCTAAAGCAGCTCTAGCGGCTAAACGCTGCTCTTGCCTTCTTTCACGAGCAGCCCTGTCTTTTTCTCTTTTTTCTGCTGCATCAAACCTAGCTTCAGCTCTTTCCTCCGATCTTGCTGCTTTAGCTGCGTTCTTTTCGTTTTGTATATTTTGGTCAATGTAAATATTTATGCTTCTGTAGGTATCTATATCATTTTCTTTTAACCATTCTTTAGTTGTATTTGAAACAGTTCCCCATGTTGTTTTTGACTGCAAAACACTATCCCATGCTTGGCTAGAATAAGTTCTTCTAATCTGTTCATTTTGAGTGATCATGCTTTGTTCAAGCTGTTCATAAATTTGAAGAGCAGTTTTCTGTTGATCACCAGAAAACTTATTCATAATATCTAAACGCAAATTGGCAATAGACTTTTTGTCTTTGCTTGCTAAAGCCTCTGTAAATTTTGATTCAACCCATCCCTCAGCCTCAGCTTCTTGAGCAACTTTTGTGGCCATGCCTTTGAATTTATTTTTAAACTCATCGTTCGTAATAAAATCTTTGACCTGATCAAAGTATGCAGGCGCAGCAAGTGGGTTTGTGTTGATGATATTAGCCACGCGGTCCATGTAAACTGATGACAGCTCTTCTTGCACAAGCTGTTTGTAAACATCAGAATCTTCACCATATCCAAGCAAATCAGCTCGCTTTTTTAAATTATCTATAAGCTGTTTTTTGCTAGTTTCAAATTCAGCTCCATCAAATACTTTTCCATCTTTTAATGCAAATGGAACTGCCGATGCTGTATTACTCAGCATTTTTCCAAGTGCCTTATTATTGTTTACGCGGACCTGTTGTTTTTGATCAGCTTCATATGTAGAAAATCTGGCAATAGAAGAAAGACCGAGTTCATTAGCCTTGTTTTGAAATCTTTTTACAAGGCGAGAATCTTTTGATCCATCAGCAGAAAACTTATCAACAAATTCAGCGACTTTTTTGTAATACGCTGTTGAAAATTTTTCTGTTAAACCAGATGCTTTTTCGCCTACGCTTCCTTCATTTTCTCTTGTGAAGTCTGTAATAAAACTTCTTAAGTCAATCTCAGTTTTATCAAGCAGTGACTGCTCTTCTAGTTCTTTTTGCTTCTCAGCAATGCGCATTAAATTAGATGCACTATTGACCTGAGCTTGCCCAGCCTCTTCAATTTGCTTGCCAGTAAAATCGCGAATAGGTTCTACATTCTGCCCCTGAAATGCAGGCATCTGGCCAACATTTGGGTTGACCTGTGGCTGATCATAAATAGGTACTGTTGCCATTATGGGCCCACCTTATTTTTCAAGAACCATGATGTAGTCAAAGTATTTGCAGACTGAGTAAATGAAGTCATTGCAGCACTAAGTGGACTGACGCTATCAGCAGTTGATCGTAAATTTTGCGCAGATACGCCTTGCATCATTGCTTGATTAATGTAATTAACGGATTGTGTTCTTGCTGCTTCAGATGATTTTATGGCGTTTGCGTATATGGTCAGCGCGTCCATTTCCGCCACGAGGTCAGTAGTGGCTACCACTTCAGCAGTAGATCCGACGCCAAGCTTTAAGCCACGAGCCGACATGCTTGCCTTTGATGCGCTTTTAATCTTGCCAGCTCGCATCTTCAGCATGCTTATTTCTTTGCCGCTTACATCAAGAATCTGTTGCGCCATGAATTCAGCCTGTCGGGCATTAATCTCCGACATGCTTTTTTGAAAGTCCATTGTCAAAGCTTGGGACTTGTACTGATATTGCGCTGATTTTGCTTGATAGTAAGAGCCAACCGCAGCCTGTACTGCACCAGCGGCAAACATAAATGGCGCAGCTTTTTGCATTCCTGCAAAGCTTTGTTGCGATGGAGTAAAAAAGTCAGACAATAATGTTGACCCTTTGTTAAATAAACTGGCTCCAGTATTAAAAAAACCGTCGGTAATTGAAACCGGAGTTTCTGATGCTATCTGGTCAACATTCTTTGCATTAAATGCAGGAACTCTTACATATTGATCCATTGTTGATCTCCAATCAATGCCCGAACATTATCGATATCCCGGCGTTTTACGGGCACATTACCCGCCAGTAGCGACCTCAAATGACAGATTAATAATTGTCAATGGCAAAGGATCTTGTTGCCTTACAAATACCTGCCCACCGTCAGTCCAATCAGGCGTCAAATTGATGTCGATTTCTTGGGTTTTCAATGATGGTGGCGATCCATATGGTTCGCTTGTACGCTGTTTGGCTTCAATCAAATTCTCTTCATTTGGGCCAATGAAAATACCAGACGATCTAAAAACTCGCATGGTCACTTTGTTTACATTTTTGACCCGACCTTGGCCAAATGCTCCGTCAATTTGCATGGCCATTGGCAGGGTTTGCAAGTCAGAATCATACGGCAAGCCGATGTGGATAATTGTGCCGGGTTGCTCCAGCGTAACCGTGCCAGATGTGACTGTACGTTGCGGGTGAACAGCGCCATCGGTAAGAATGCTGACGGTCTTTCCTTCAAGCCATGTCAGGCCGCTGATGCTGTTTCTGGCAAATGAATAGGCCGATGTGGCAGTCGACCTAAATTCTGTCGCCAGCGTTCGATTGACGCGCGCTGTGGCCACTGTCGATGAAGATGTGGCCAATATGGTCAGCAAGTATTTAATGCCGTCAGAGCCAGTTAAAACAATCTGGTCGCCGACATCCGATGTGCCGGGATAACTAAAGATCCCTGATGAAGCAGTAATCGTCAAACTGTCAGAAGGTGTCCAGCCGGCTCCAGTGGTCACAGTCACGGTGGTGGCTGTCGTATTGGTGCCGTCATATGTTGACCCGGAATCAACAAAGAAAGCATCAGTCAAGCTGGCAAATTTACGGGTTGTCATCCGTTCGACGTAGCGCTTACTGACATTATTTATGGTGCGTCGCACAACAACATACAGTACATCTTCTGCGCCTTCGGCCACTGTGGTGCAGCTTTCGAATACGCCATCAGTATCGTGCCAGTGCCATGCGCCGATTTGCTGCTCTGGCACATAGGTCAGGCCAAGCAGGTAGCCTGAGCTGGACACAAACCAGATGATTGGTTTTGGCGCTTTGCTGTAGCACATGTCGACAATTTCATAATCGTCAAACAAATGCGCCGTTCGAAGTGATAGGTCACCAGTAATAAAACCATTCGACTGCCACGAATAACCAAGTTCACGCACATGGCCACCTCGAGCAGAGCAATACACCATCGCATTATTGATGATTGATGGCTGCACATTAGATGCACCAATGTAAGATTGTGGCTGTACAGAAATCGATGTTGGAGTGATGGCGTCTGAGTTTACTGAAGTCACCCGCCATTCCGCGGAGCTTGTCAGTAAAACTAATTGCGACAAAGGAACAATATGGCGAATCGTATTTGATTCTCGAGCAGCCACTTTGAACGCAATTCTGTCATCATCTTTAATCGGCAATGAATAACTCATGTTTGATTCAGTGCCAGATTTAGTCATCCACATTTTTTGCGGATCATTAATTGTCCCAGCAAAACATCTGCGTTGCTCAAAGTAAGAAACAGCGCCGGGATAATTATTAGCACTTGCAAAAATATTGTCGTAGTTTGGTGGGCTCACTCCAAGATCTGGTGCTATATTGTCATCAACAATTGATGTGCCACTTGTTTGGCCAATGTATCCGTAAATACCACCCTGCAATTTGTAGACGTTGTATCGAGATGCACCAGTAACAGGAGTCCAAGAAAGAGACACATACGCACCAGTAACGTACAAATTTGTTGCGATAAATTGTGGAGTTACACTTCCGCCTGATGTGTATGTTGTGTATGCCGTTGTATTTACTACGACACCATCAAGAGTTTTTAATGTAATAGTTGTGGCGGCTGGTACTGTGTTGACGTAATAATAGGTATCGTTAAGCTGCGTCATTCCTCCGACACCGCTTATATATATTTTGTCTCCAACTCGAAGACCGTGCGCCGCTGATAATGTAAGAACACCCGGATTGGCTTTTGTTGCAGCGGTGATTGTCATCACAGGACCGGTCGATACATTACTTTGCACTGATTCGCCAATACCATCAGCAGGTATTGCTGTAACAACATAACTCCATCTTTGATACGTGTCGACGTTTACTGATGCTGATGCAGGCGTATAACCAGTACCAGTTACAGAAGCTGGCGCTGCAATAGGCGCATCAAAGTCAATTACAGTTAATGTCCAACTTGTCGCGCTAATTCTTCTCAGTTCACGCGACTCATAATTTGGATGAACAATTGTCAAAATGTCTGACGATTGAACATGATGCAAATCAAACAGATCTGCTTCAGAGTATGGGTTTGGGATTTCGTAAGCTGCGCTTGGCAATGGATACCAATACGTCGCATTGGGCGGAGCATTGCCTGTGGTGTTTGCGATGCAGTAGTAATTGACGCCACCAGAGCTTACCAGTGCGCCTATGGTGTACGCAGTCGCGCCATTGTAAGCAGCAGGGCTGCCGGCAAGCAGCGTTGCACCATTGGTGTGAAAACGGAAGTATCCAGCGCCGACTTCAATGACCATAGTTTGCGTGGTCGAAAACGTAAACGGGATCAGCCGTGTGCGCTTTGTTGAATCCTTGACCTCGCGAACAAACGTCGTGCCCGATCTGTTTTCTGCTGGTCCTTGAGGCGTGGCAATAAAGTTTCTCATTCTTGCCGCACCAGACTGAAATTTCACATCGTCGATTCGGCCAAACATCTCTGGCGACATCTCGCCGCCTGCAAATGATCGTATAAGGGTGCGGACTGATGGCATTATTGGCTCTCCTCACCGTCCTGATAAAAGACGTTTTTGCCTTCTTTGATTCGTTTTTTTGCATGCTCAATTGCTTTGTCTGGAATTGAGTCTGGCATGTTTTTAAAAAAGTCTTCGCTGTCCATGTCGGCGGTCAAAAGATAATCAATCTCATCTTTTGTAAGTCCCGGCACCATAAGTGGGATGTCCATCTCTTTGCCGTTAATTTCAAAGCCTGCTGATATCTCTGTCGATACCGTGCCATCTGGACGCTCCATTGCGCCAAGGTAACCTTTCGCGCTTTTGACTGACCCATCCGGACGATACATGCTGTCATCCATTTGCTCAGGGTCAGAGTTCTGATTTGCATACAGAATGCTGGCGTACTTGCTCATGTCGATTGGCATAATTATCTCCCGGCTACCCAGTTAACAATATGCTCCGGCTTGCTGTCTCTCTGATCCGAGTCAGACATTTTTGCTTGAGATAAAAAGCCAAGCATCATTTTTGTGCATCGACCAGCTTCTGCAGATCCGACTTCGCCTTTGATAATTGGACCAGCCAACATTGATGCAAGGTGCCACGACAGCGTCAATGTAAACAATGAGGAAAACTTTGTGGTGTCTGAAATTATGGTTGTATATCTGCAGATCGCGTTTTCTTGATTCGTGTAAATGATGCGCGCGCCAGTTGAATCGCTTTCAACTGCAAAAGGCTGAGGTACATAATGGCCAGCGGCGACAACTGGACTGTAAGTCTCTGAAATTCCGTAAACATTCGTGATGCCAAACCTGCTTGAATAATCGTCGTTTGCTTCTGGTGGTATGACTGCAATAATCTTTGCGACACTTTGTGGATATGCGTATGCATATTGCCATTGGTCCCATGTGTTCGTTAGCTGCGCCAAATAATCTCTGCGAGTTGCAAATGACCATGTATGCATCTCGAGCAAAGTATCTCGTGCGATTGGGTAAAACCGTGCGGCCAACTCGGCCTGCATTGATTGTTCTGGCGGGTTGATGCTGGAGACATTGGCACGGTCACCGATATGAGATAGCGCCAAGTTTACGATGTCGACTTCGGATGCCATGCTTGACTCCTATGTAAAAGGGGCCGTGGTTTCCCAACGGCCCCAGTAATTACGGCTTCGAAAGATTACACCGAGCCTTCTACTTCGTTCTGCTCTTCAGTTGTTTGAGACTTCTTCTCCCATTTACGCTTGGAAGGTTTTGTCTGTTCATCATCAGAGCCATCTACCAGCTCAAGATTGCCGCTGGGTCTTCCATTATATTCAACGATTTCGCCTTCCTCACGAATGGCATCGTTGATAAATGATTTTTCCAGAACTCGGTATGTAGGCATAGTGCTTTCCTTTCATTAAACTACAGTGACGCCCGATGGGTAGAACTTACGGCCATCTTGGATATCCATCACAACATCAGCAGTTACCTTACCAGAGGTATAGGTACCAGAGATGGTGTAACGAGCGCCAAGATAACGCTGGCCCAAAGAAGCGATTTGCGGGTTGATACGAACAGCAGTATTGTAACCAGCGACCAGCGAAGCAGTAACGATTGCATCGGTGCTGCCGATTACGGTTGGGCTACCCAAGTTTGCAGCAGCAGAAGTGATCACTTCAAACTTTACAGATGTACCGCCAGCCAAAGCTGTGGTCACTGCAAAATTCATGAACAAATCGCCACCTTCACCAATGTCACGGGCTACAGACAGATCGATTGTATCGGTCGATACAGCAGTCGTTGTGAGTGCTTGATCTTCCGAAACGCGAAGCAGTTTATCGGTAATCATGATTTATTTCCTTTCGATTCTGGTTGATTAGGACACGACTGCTTCAGTGTTGAGGATAGCGTCAACACGGCGCAGAGGGACGCCCAAGAACGACAGCCAGCTATTAGGCTGACCAAACTGTGTCAGACCCTGCTCGATCTTCAGAACATACTGCGACTTGTCCAGAGCGGCCAGAGCCAAACCAGAATGCACAGTGCGGTTCATGTAGAAAGCAGCACGACCCATGCTCATGTTCGGGATACGATACAAAGCGCGAGCCATCAGCTTGATGATTGCTGTCGATACGTTTGCAGCTTGTGTGCCAGTTTGAGCGATCAGATCGGACACATCGATGTTGCAGATGCGAACGACATAGCGCCAGTCTTTAACGACCAGACCGTTTTTCCACTGGTAACGGGTTGCGTATGCCTGCAGACGGGTGCCGTCGCTGTTGTAGACAGTCTGCTCGCCCAGATCTTCATGGATCAGACCAGCTTTCGAGCCTTTCGGGAATGGGCAGTAGACAGTGTTGTCACCCCAAACCACGAGATAGATCGAAGTATTGTCAGAGCCAGAGCCGCCTGCGGACAGGATGTTCTGAGCGTTGCCGCCTGACAGGCTGGAGTAACGAGCAGCCAGACCGAGGAACTGCTTAGGATCGGTACCGGGGTTGCCGTAGAACAGCGTGGTTGCCTGAGTCTGGTTCATTGCTTCGAGGAACGCGGTGTCTTCCGACAGGCGGAATTGAGCCGTGTTGCCGTTCAGCATGGCCAGATCTTTGTCGACTTCTGAGCGAGCTTCAAGGATGCCGCAAGCCTCGTCGACCTGTGCTGTGGTCGATTTGGAGTTCGGGATACCTTGGTTCAGTGCGCGCCAGTAAACGGTCGGCAGGCCAGTACGAATAACTACGCGCTCGCCGGTAGGCAGGTTGCCTTCCTTGAACATGCAGTCTTCGAGGATTTCATTCGACTGTGACAGCAGTTCGGCGACTACTGGTACACGGCCTTCGGGGTCAATACGTTTGGCCCAGTCGGCCAGCGTGAGTGCGGTTGCAGAAAGAGTTGCCATGATTTGCTCCTGTTAAGTTTGCTGATTGGAATAGAGTGCGGCAGCGTGGTCATTGAAAGTCATCGGGCCTTTTGATTTTTGGCCTTTGTTTCCGCCGACAAAGTTGTCCTCACTGATTGCCTTACCTGCGCGGTACATAAACCTGATCACTTCAGGATTATTTCCCAGCCCAGAGTCTTTGAGTAGCGCGCGCAACTGGTCAGTGCCGAATGCGCTCAAAGCTTTTTCTGCTACTTGAAGGTTTTCTGCCAGCTTATCGCCGCCAAATTCCTTGTCAGATACAGATGCTTTGGTCCATTCGTTCTTTACCGATTCAATACGCTCAAGCTGTTTGCCCTCGATTACCGGGGCCAGCTTACTAAGCATCTTCTGCGCAGCGTCCTGAGTCAGATTCAATTCCTTGGCTACCTCCGAATATACGTCCAGTATTCCGGCGTCGACTGTCTTGCCCTCATCGAACTTGAAGTCGTACTTTTCAGGCGCTACCTGTGCAGGTTTTGTGCCTTCTTGGTCACCATTGGCATTGCCATTGTCGCCCTCTGTAGGTTGATTCTGGTTCTGTCCGTCGGATGCTTGCTGCCCATTCGCAAGTTGCGCATCACCCGTCGGTGAATTGCTTCCTGCGTCTTGCGATGCGGGTGCGCCGTCATTGGTCGTTGTGGCTTCCGTCATCAGCGAATCTGTCATTTTTTTGCTCCTTAACCATTACTGAGTAAAGCTCTGGGCATTGTTCGTGGATCATTGCCAGCATGCGATTGCCGAAGTTTCTGTTACCTTCTGCGAAAGCCATCTGCATCGCATTGGTGTTGAACGACAGCCGGAACACGCCGGATTGATCCATAAGCCGCCACAGTATGCGACGGCCCCGCTTTGTACCCATGAGCCACTTAATGTCCGATTCTTCGTTTTCCTTGAACAGCTTTTCGCGGGTAACTTTATCCGCTTTCTGCTTTTCCTGACTACGAAGATCGGTCGGATCGTAATTGCTCATTGTGTAATTTATCTATGTTGCTAAATCATACGGGCACTCAGTGCTCGTTCCGTATCAATATGCCCTCGATCACGACACCTATTTCAGCCGTTTGCTGGCTCACTCTTGACTGCCATTGAATGTCTGTTTTTTCTGCATAGGGAAATGGGACCACGCGCCGTGCTTCGTATCGATCAGTAAATGGTGCCTGCAAAACATCAAGTTTTACGCCATTTGGGTATTCGCTTTGAACCTTGTACAAACAATGGTTACCAGATCCGCCGGACAAATTCGAAAATAAATCCACTCGCGCCAGATAAAACGTATATCCGGCAGGCACACTGTACAGACTCATCTGGCTGCGTCCGACTCCTGCGTTGATCTTGGCATAGGTAATGCCGGCAGCAGACAGCGTCATTGTTCCAACAGCATTGCCAGACACGGTCACGAGGTTGTTGATCCTGAAGTATGACCCGATTGTTGACACTGGCGTTGTACCGTTAAGCGTGACAACTTCTGTGATGGGCTCATAAGCTGCATTCAGGCCCATGATGCGAATTGCCACCGCTGTATCTGACGCACTGTCGCTTACCATTTGCATGACCGTAGCTGCAAGTGGATATGTGTATACGGTTGCGTTTTCCCAGATGGGAACAAACGTCGAACTGACCAGCGGTTGATACCCAAAGATGTTGACCAGCGAATGGCCTTTAATCAGGTTGCGAGATACCTGAAGCTCAAACGGTTCTGAGCGATCATCTTCGGTACGTGATGGATAGAACACGGTCAGCCTTTACTCTTTTTTTCTTTGTCAGATGTCGGGTACAGCTTCTCAGCCATAAATTCCCGGCCAACAGACTGCGGCACATCGACCTTTTTGGCAAACTCTTTGTTGTGTGCCACGGCCTGCATGAACCGCTTCTGCTTTTCTGACTTGGCCGGCATGATCAGGCACCGTACAACAGGGTAGCACTGCGCTCGGCAGTTGGTGCATTCTCGCTGGCACCGATCTCCATGTCAGTAATCTGCAGGTCCATGCTCATGTCTTTGCCGCCTTGTGTTTCATAAGCGCTGGTGCCCTTGACGAATACCTTGGCAGTGATCGTCATTTCGGTACCAACAGTAGGCAACGTGGTGATGCCAAGCTTTTCCATTTCATCTTGGCTCAAGTGCAAGCACAGGCCATAGGGATACATTGGCTCTTCGTATTCAATTGCGCCGGGCATTTCTTCGCGCTCGGGCTTTTGCTTCATGTTAATCATTGCCATATTAGACCTCGGTAGCTGATGGTGAGTTGTAACCGCTGAACATGTTCATCACATCGGTCAGGGCGTTTTCCGATTGGCCGGTCTGCGCAGATGCCAGATCCTTAGCCGTAACTGCCTGCTGCTGCATCATTGCTGCTTGCTCTTTTGCGGCCATTGCCTGATCACGAGCCTGACGAATCAGAGCCACACTTTCATTGGCAATAATCAGCTTAGGATCAACGCCCAGCATATCGCTGTAGCTGTCGACCCACTGATCAGCATCAAACTTGTCCAACACATCAGGCTTGAACTGCGCCACGGCACCGAGGTTGCCGACCAAACGGTCGACGCTATTGGTGCCAACAGCGCGTTGTGCCTGTGCCAGCATCGATACAAACTCGACTGACAGTTCCATGCCCTGCAGTTCCTGTGGTGGCGGAGGCAGCATGTTGAATTCGACCATGCGCTGGAATGTTTTGTCGACCAACGGGTCCAGCAGCTCGTTGTGCAAACGCTCGAGCACCGGGCCCAGCATCAGCAGCTTTTCTTCATGGCGCTCGGCCACCTCAGTTGCTGTCATGCGGGTGTCAGTTGCATTGGCCAGCATCATGAACAGGTCAGCGTAGAACGCGCCACGGATGCGCTCGCGGCAATCCTGAATGTCCATGAGCAAATGCTGCAGGTTCAGGTTGACTTCAAATGCTGTCTTGATGCCGCCTTGTGGGCTGTTGGCATCGACATAGCTAATACCACCCGGCAATGAGTCTACATCGCGGTTCTTCATCGATGTCGGCACCTGCAATGGTGGCTTGGTCTGGTAGTCAATCGCTTGTGCTTTGCGTAGTTGTTCGTGCTGTAGCTGCTTGATGTCGCCCAAAGCTTCCATGCCGGGGCCATTGCCATAGATGTCACCACCAATTGTCGACCACCGCGGTGCCAAAGCTGGGAACTCTTTAAATCCAGACTCGCGCAGATACTGATCTTCGTTGCCGCCGACCTCAAAGTACACAGACTTGAATGGCATGTTCTTGTTGTCGCGCATCATGATGTCGCGATCAGTGCGTGGCTCAATGGCATGAATGATTGGCACCCATGCATCCAGTGTGCCGCGGTCATACATGTTCTGAACAGTGGTCGAACAGTTCTTGTAACCAAACTCCTTGACCAGCTCTGCGACTGTCTTTTCAAACTCGCGATAGATGGTATCGACTGTGCCGCGGTAGTCAGTAGCAATGCAGAACTCGCCGACTGTTGACGGGTAATGATGGATGACAGTGCGAGGATCTGACAGCAAAATCGATGACGTAGTGCCGAATGCGCCGAGCTCTTCGTACATCTGGTGCAGTGTGCGATACGTGTTCGACTTCTGAAACACTACCTGCATGCGCGTGGTCACATCTTCCAGCCACAGCTTCACCGGGTGATACGCATTGAGCTCAGGGTCAGCAGTAGCCAGTCTGAACCATGGTCGCGCCGGACTTGTAGCGCCAGCCATCATGCCTGCACCAAGGATTCGAAGCGCTCGTGTGCCGGTATTATCGTAGATGTTGTTGTGCCTACGCTGGCCACGGTCCCGGTCCTGTATAAAGTACCGGCCATTGCGTGGCAGCAGGTAGGTTGTGATCTCTTGCCAGTGTGCCCACCAAGTTGCGCGCTCAGACTTGAGCTGCCCCCAGCGGGTAAACAGCTTATCCCGAGTCACCGACTTGGGATTTGATTGTGCATCGCTGGGATATTGACTCATGTTTATGCGCCGAGGAGAGTGTTCTTGCCGAGTGCCAATTGATTAGGATCAACACCCATTGGGCCGGTCAACAGCGTTTGATTTTGTCCGCCAGATTCCTGTGCCGCTGCAAGTATTGCACTTGTGTCGGCTTGTTTTTGATTGGCCTTATTAATGCTTTGCTGCGATTGTGATTCTTGTTTCAAAGCAGAAGCTTCTGCTTTTTTGTTTGCTTGTTCTTGCATTTGCAAACTTTTTTCCTGCTGTTGTTGCTGCTTTTCACCGCTGTAAATAGAATAAGCAGCACTAGTTGCGCTGGAAGCCGCGGCAATAATTGCCCAAGTTGCTGGATCTAATCCCATGTCAAAATCCTTTCATGACTACTATGTCTGATGGTTGATAACCGCGGCGCTCCAGCATTGCTGCAAAGCTGGTGCCTGCTCTCGTGTGCCACAAAACTTTACTTGCGCCCCTACGTTTTGCTTCGTCTTCAGCAGCTTTTATCAGCCGGCCAGAGGTCATTCCATTCCGGTACGGCTTTGCCACAAACAAAGCATCGTTCGAAGCGACAATCACATCAGGATTGTGCAGATGTGGCGATATGATCATGGTGCAATACCCGATTACATCATCACCATCAAGCGCAGCAATCACAAACATTGCATTGCAATCTACAACCTTTTGATACGCATCTGCAGATGGATTGAACTCAAAGTCAAAGCCTGTTTCATCCCAATTGTCTCGCATTAGCGAAACAATTTTGTGCATGTACTTTATAGGCTGAACAATAGAAATTCTAACCATGATGGCAATTTATGGCCCGGTCAACGCCTTACGGGCACCGTTGTTCAAAGTTTTGCATAAGGGTCGTAGTCCTCTTTCTGATTGCGACGGCCATACTCCATGGCGATTGATCGCTTCGGCGTGTCCATCAGCGCCAAGCAATATGCCGATGCATAGTCAGGCGAGCGGCCAATGCGGTCGTAGATCTCTTCACGGCTGGCCACAGAAATAGTCTGGCCCACCAGTTTCCATGTTGGCGCGCACAGGTCCGAGAATAGCCGTGGATCAGGCGGCAACGCGATGCCAGTATTGTTTGCCGGGTCGAGTGCTTCACGCATGCGCCACCACAGCTCAGACCGCTGGTTCTTGAACCGCAGCCGGCCAGACTTGTCGAGCCCCAGTGCAGCCTCGGCCACGTTGACGCCGAGCACTTGCTGGTTTGATTCATTCAGGAAGTCATAGGGGCTTGATCCGACGCCAATAACATCGATGTGTATCGGTGCCCGATCCCGTAGCGCGCTGATCACCAGCCCGGCCACAGTCGGCCCATCAGGCGTGGCGCTGCCGGCATAGGCTAGAGGCTCGTCAAACCACATGCCATGGCGTCTGGCGATGATCGTCTGGTCCTTACCACCTCGAGCAACGTCGACGCCCATGCTATCCATTGGCGCAAGCTTAAGCGGCTTTACCCACCGGGCCTGCGCCATCTCGACCCATTCGGTCGGGATAACCTGCCACGGGTCATCTTCCATGCCGGCGCTGAAGTCGCCGTTAAGCATCTGTGAGCGCAGTGGCTCGGGCATTGCCTGCAATGTGGCCATGTATCCAGTCCCCATCAGGTAAGGGTTGTCGCTGATCCGAGACGGAATGAAGGTCCGCGACATCGGTTTGATTGTCTCGCCGTTATGCTGAAACTCTTCGCCGGATTGGACCTCGAGATCCTTGCCATCAACGGTCGCAAACCATCGAAGCTCGCCGGGCTCTGCCGGGTTCGGATGTTTCTTGTCCAACCATGGGGCAAAGTACGCAATGATCCAGCGGCCCTCAGCGGTCGTTGGCGGGTTAAACGTCAACAGGGCTTGGCATTGCTGATTGATGTCCGTGGTACGCAGCCAGCCCATCAGGAAGCGTACCTGAATCTCGCGCATGTTGGCTGCTTCGTCGAACACCAGCAGGTCATGTGGCCGGCCTTGGTATTTCTTTTCGTCGCCAAGATTCGGGAAAGATCCGAATTCGATTTGGATATCGACGCCATCGCCACGCTTTGTTCGCCAGATGTTGTTCTGGCCGTTGTAGCCATTGCGTGAGCCAATCAGGTCTGTGAACCTGTCAATGACGCCGGTCAGCTCGGTGCCGTTTAATCGGAAGATGCCGATCTTGCGGTGCTTTGTGAGGGATTTACCGCAGGCCAGATCTGTCTTTCCTCCACCGGCTGCACCACCGTAGCCAATGATATCGGCCTCGGAATAGTAAGCCATGGATTGTGGTCCGGGCAGTGGTCGCCAAATGGTTTTGTCCGCAGCCAGCAGAGCATCGAGCTCCGCCAGTTCTTCGGGCGTAAGGTACTGCAGAATTTCAGGATCGAATTCATCGACGGTCATTTGCTCTTGCGCTGGTTTGCCGCGGCGATCAGGGCTTTGATCTTGGCCGCGCGCTCGGTGTCGCTGATCTCAATCGGACCGCCGTCCGTGCCGGTATGCTCGTTCACCATGCGGTCGCCATATCTTTTCGGGTTCCACTTGGCCAGCAGCTTCAAGCGCATCTCAGCCCGGTTTTTGAGCCAGCTCACATGCGCGCTGTCTCGATGTCTGCTGCCACTTTTTTCTCCCCAACTTTCTGCAATTTCAGGCTCTTCATCAATGATTGCCAGCGCTTCCTCGGCGATTACATCCTGCCCAATCTCTCTCGCGCGCGCGAAGCGTGAAGCAAAATTGGCATCTTTCTCAATCCAATCGTACACAGCACGGAAGCTGACATTACCTTCAATCCGACACCAGTCTCTCAATGTTTTCCCTTCGGAAATCCATTCGATGATGTCATCGGCTTTGTCTTTCGGGACTGGCTCAGGTGGCCGTCCGAGTTTTTTGGGCTCAGTCTCCTTTGTCATTTTTAATAACCTTTATCCATCGATGAGGGGTTTGAGCTCGGCGTTCATACCGGCAGATCTTGGCGATGACATGTTTTGAAATGCCCACGATATCTGCTATTTGCTGGTATGTCATGGCCATGTCTTCGCGCATGTCCCGGATTTTATCGATTGTTTCGTCCGTGAACTTTGCGTTGTGGTGCAGATGACCAATACGACGCCCGAGCTCGTTGAGGGGAACCATCATAGTTTTGCCTTTGGGCTTCACTTTTTCGGAGGCTTAGGCGGCTTTTTACCTTTACCGTACATGGCGTCCTCCTTTCGTGGTGGTTGATGGGCGGCATTATCTTCTTCTGTTGCGCTGAAGGCAACAACTTTTTGAGGCTGGCTTTGGCGCTTTCGCCATAGCGATTGCCGGGTCAACTGTTCTTTTCCCGCAGCTTGGCTTCGGTCATCGCAACACAATGCGGCCCGTTATTTGACTCCCATGCCAAATAAGTTCTCTCATCATCCGTCAGCCCCTGCCATTCACGTTTTGTTGGTGCAATATTCTCACGTTCGCATCCGGACTTTTTGCAAAACCCTCCGCAGCTAAGGCACTGTCTATCCATGATTCTTCTCCTTATTCAGGTTCTCATCCAGCCACGCTTGCACTTCACTGCCACTCCACATCTTGCGTAGCATCGTCGGAAACTGCACTCGTTCGCGTTGTGGTGGGGCGGTGTAGAGTGGTCGCGTGTATGTTTTAGTTTTGTATGCGCTGAAATCTCGCGAAAAGTCGGTAATTAGACCGCCAACTGTCCACGCCACCGGCTCCGATTCAGGCTGCGCGAGTCGGGCGCGGAGGGTTTCGATTAGCTTGCGTCCTGCAACCGTATCCGAATCCCATGCCATGTCTTTTACGCCTTCCAACGCATCCAGCACCTGCTGCGCTTCCTCGCGGGTTAGTGTAATCATAATATTATGCACTCCATGCCTTCCCACTTGCACACAGGCTTATCCTTGCACTGGATGACAAAGCCCTCGATGTCACCATCACCGCCGCAGGACTGCACCTCGTAGCCGTAATCACCGACCAGAACGATCATCGGCTTGTCGGGATCAATCATTTCGCCCTTGTCTTTCCATTTGCTGTGCTGCCACTCGTGTTCAACATCCATCATGGTTGCCATGACGAAACGCATCGACTGTGATTTAAAAATCATTTCGTGTTCTCCTCATCTCCAAAGTCCATGTCAACAGAGTGCGGCACATCGTCATGCACGATCACGCCATCTTCTTCAGGCAAGAACCTGCCGCATACAACGCAGTAGTAGCCTTCCTCGCGTGTTAGTGTGATCATGCTTCCACCCCGCACACTTTCTCCATATAAGCGACATACAGTTCCGCTGCGTTTGCAAACTCTCGACTGTCACCGTCCAAAAAATAAGCAACCTTACTATCC
>Ga0208147_1000033_pt1 | contig 41278 bp, 58 predicted proteins | sample DEB3_08_DNA_FD_184520 | JGI IMG/M metagenome (GOLD analysis project Ga0208147, IMG submission 184520) | Aqueous microbial communities from the Delaware River and Bay under freshwater to marine salinity gradient to study organic matter... | ecosystem: Environmental > Aquatic > Marine > Coastal ... | reverse complement strand
CAGGGCCTTGACACGGATCGAGATCGGGGTCCCGTCATTGTATCCCTTCGGAACCTCGTACTGCATTAGCCCGTACCACGTCCCGTTCGTTCCGCCAACGTCAGCCCCTTGAATGGAGTGTGCGTCGGTGCCGAACGTGCCGACCACATATCCGAGGTCATCGGATGCCGCTGCCGCCGGAAGCAGCTCGGCGGGATTGTCCCACACGCGAAACTTCGTGAACGGCTGCGTCTCCCACGCGGCCCCGCCAATGGATGCGAGATACCGCGCAGCATGTACGGGCTCAAGTTTCGACCCGATAGCCATCAACGGAGACCCGTAAACATAGGCCGTGTCGTAGAAGCCGCGCTTGAGGCAGCGGCCTGTTTCGTCATCAGCCAAGGTGTCCATGAGGATACCCGCCGGGCAATTGAGGTTTCGGAAATACGGCAAGATCACGGATGTGAAGTTGTCGTCGGTCACCAAGTCGTAGCACACCACGGACCCAGCGTTAATTGTCGAGCCAGACGTGTTGCGGACGATGATGATTTCCTCGTCCTTGTTCAACGCCGTGGTTATGGCGTTTCCGAATAGTGTTGGATCGTTGCTCATTTCGTCCTCCTTGGCTACAACCGGATGTAGACCTTCTTTGCGGCCTCGGACGTTGTGGTCCAGTCTTCCCTCGCCACGATGGTTCCGGGACTTGCGGACGCGGTGGGGGCGGCGGCATAAGTAGCGTACCGCTGTCCCGCAACCAGTTTCAGGGTGTCGCCCTTGGTCAAGGACGCATGCCCAAGGACATAGGCCGTGTCGTACTGCCCACGGCGCATACACCGTCCACAGGCGTCATCGGCCAGTGTATCCATTAGGATTCCGGCCAACATTTCGATGTTGGTCGAACTCGGCAAAACAACCGAAGTCATGTTGTCGTCGGTCGCCACGTCGTAGCAGACAAACGCTCCTGCCGCGATTTCCGATCCGCTCGTGTTCTTGACGGTGATGATATCCTCGCTCGGGCGAAGGTTGACGTGTTCGTTACCGAACACCATTGGTTCTGCCATGATGTCATCCTCCGTTAGATCGCGATGATGCCGATGTGGACGCCCTGCTTGGCCGGGAGGGTGCAGCACAATTCGCCAGACCACAGCAAATGCGCGACGTATCCGTCCTGGTTCACCAAGCGATCCACCTCGGTCACCTTGAAGTTGCGGTTTTTCGAGTACCGAAGGTTCAGGTACTCCGAGTTTAGGAAGTTGCACAACGCGCCGGATCCGCTGTTCACGGTATCGTTCGGGCAGTCCTGATCCGCGAGGATCGTCATGCCCTTGAACGCATAGGACGTGAATCCAGCGTCAGCCGCCGTCTTGTTGACGATACGGGTCGCGCCGGACACGCGAACCGCGTCATCGTAGGTGCGCTCGTATGCCTCGGAACACACCGCGAAATCGGGGTAACGCTTGCCGGGGCCGCCGTGCGCAAGGCGTCCGCACAGCTGCCACAGTTTCGTCATGCCCTGGAGCATGCGGTGGGTCGGGATACCGTTCGTCCCGTAGGCGTAGGCCGCCACCGCCGCGCCGCCGGATCCTTGGTCAACCAGCTGGTTGCGCCAGAACTCGTTGCCGGACGTGGCCCGGTTGATGCCGTACAGCGTCCCTGTCGTCGGGGTCGTGTCGCAGATCGCGGACAGTCCCGTCACAACCTTGGAACTGTTGCCAGTACCGTCGCCAAACAAGTCCTCGTTCAGCGACTGGTACATGCCGCCGAGCGCGTTGGCTTCGGTGCTCTCCATGACGTCGATCATCTTCTCGGGGCCTTGGTTGTAGACATCGAGATTCTGGCCGTTCAACACGATGGGAAGCAGGTAATGTTTCCACGAGATGAGCGCGTTGGTCATGAAGTCTTGCTCTTGCAGGTTGATCAGGTCGAAGCCGCTGAACGACGGTTCCTGCGTGTTCACCTTGTACAGGACAGATTCTTCGATCCGCTGCCCGGTCGTCGCTTTGTAGCGGCCTTTCTTGCGAAGCCACCACATGAGCGCGGACTGCTTGGTGATCGCGTCCACGTATCCGGGGCTTCGGTGTTGCAAGGTTTGGACAAGCTGCGTGTGGTACGTCAGCGTCTCGGAAGTTGCTGGCATGGCTGTTTATCCTTTTGGGTTATAGCCTCCCCTGCATAAACTTGGCCATCGACTCTTCCATTGTCTCATCGGGCCTGTATGCCGGGGGGTTGAGTTGTCCGCCGCCGGAACTGTTCCCATGAAGGAACGATAGCGGGGCTGCCTTGGCGCGTTCGTTTTGCGCCCTTGATTGCTGGATTGCGCGGTTCGCAATGGCGTCTTGCGCCACGGCTCCCCACGCTTGGTTGACGTCCATTCCCGGAAACGCCTTGATCATGTCGGCAACGCGGGTGCTGTACTGCCGCGCAACGGGTTCGCCGTACTGCTTGACGATGCCGTTCCATTGCTGTTCCAGCGTGGCGGTGTGCGACGATTGCGCCGTTCTCGCGACGTGTTGCTCAAGGTGTCCGAGCCTTTCTTGCAGTTGCCGGTTTTGTTCCGCCATCTGCCCGTACCTGCTTTCGGAAACGGAGTCTATCGCGTTGAGCAGGGTTTTGACCTCGGGGTTGACTTCAAGCCCCTGGTCCTCGATCATGTCCACGATGCGTTGCCGCGTTTCGGCCTGTTGCGCCGGGGTCTGCGCCGCCAATTGCTGCTGCAAAAGCCCGAGCGTCTGCTGTTGCTGTTGCTGGGTCTGCCGCAGGTAAGCGTTGAGCGCGGACTGGTCCTCGCGAAGGCGTGCGTTCTCTTGGGCAAGTTGCGCGTTGGCGGCGCGAATCTTGATAGCCTCGGCCTCCCCAATCTCCCTTGATTGCCCGCGATCTTCCCGGTTGCCCTGTTGTGGGTCCAGTGCCTTCACGTTGCCAAGGGTATCCGCCACTCCCAATTGATCGCCGTCCCGGAGATTCGTGTCCGGGGCGTTTCCGGGGACCTCGACGAACTCGTCCGAGCCTCCGCTGGACGGTCCGTTGTATCCCCATGCCGCATCTTGGATCGCGTTGCCTGTCATGTTGCCTGTCTCCGTTTCCTCTTCCCCGGCATGCCTGCCCATCATTGCCCGGACAATCCGGGGTGATCGAGGTATTGGCCGCTCTCCTTAAAACGCCAGCGGGGCCGTGCCCTTGGGCATCTTGCGCCGCTGTGACTCTGTCGGCATCCGGTAGCCTTTCGCCTTCAATTCGGCGGTTGCTTTCTGGATGCCGTCCTTCCACTCTACCCGCTTTTTATCGCGGGAGAGTTCCGTTTCCACTGGTTTGTCCCGCCCGAACTTCTTGGTGCCCGTGCATTCATCGGACGCGGGGCGGTAAATATCGTTCTCTTGCATGATGCGCTCTTGTTGCCGGAGCGTTTGCACTCTCACATGGCCGCTGGCAAGGTCAAGCACGTAGTCTAGTTGACCCGTGTTGATGGATATCCTCATCGCGCTGTAGTCGCGGTCCATCGGGGTTTCGCAGTCGGGGCATAACGGCCTCTCGACGCGGCGGACCTCGCGGAGCTTGCGCTCGCAAAGCGGGCATACATACGTGAACATCAGTTCGTCATCGCCTCGCTCAGTGCGCGTCCTGACTGAAACGCTGGCTTGTCCCTGTAACTGTTCCCGAATTGATCTTGTGGGCTCGCCTTGGGTTGTTGGCCGGGTGGCTGGCCCGCTGGTTGTCCCTGCTGGGGTTGCGCTTGCGGTGGCGGAAGTTGCACGAGGATATTCTCGGTTTGCCCGAACAAGCCGCTTTCCTTGATCATGCGCTTGACAAGTTCGGGCCAGTTCACGTCGAACCCTTGTGCTTGCAGGTATGGGACGTAGGGCGTGAGCGTGGCCATCATGTCGATGACCTGCCGGGTCCTTGTCCCCGTGTCTATCCGCTGCGTGCTTCCCGGCTCGATATCGATCTCGTACTCGGAGTTCGCGTCATCGAGCGATACGGGAAATTGCGCGGCGATCTGCCCGTCCTCGGTCAGCATGGGGACAATGCGTTCCGGCCCCCAGAATGTCCGGAGCATCTTGATGGTACATTGGGTGCTCGCCCGAAGGAAGGCGACAACCTGGGCCATCATGTCCTCGGTGCGCACGCCGCCTTGTGCCGCGACGATGCTGGCCTCCGTGGCGGTCGCGCCATTGGTGGTCCCTCGCGCATTCTCGTTGATACCGGACACCTGGTCCATGTCGGTCTGGTACTGGTTGGCGAGGTTCCACGCATCGGCGTTGATGGAACGCTGTGGCAATTCGTAGACGGCCTCGTTTGGATTCGAGTCCGTAATCAAGGGTGTGTACGAATGGCCGCTGGCATTTTTCAGCCGCTTGATATCGTCCTTCTCGAAGCGGTTGGCGTTGTAGAAGATTTTTGTCCAGCCCCATTCCTGGAGGTGGCTCATCATCTGCGTGCGCAACAGGTTGATCGCTTCGCATTGGGGAAGGAACTGCATGGCAAGCGGCAGTCCCCACGGGCAATGGTTCATCTTGTATAGCGACAGGAAGCGGTACGGACCGGTGGATTCTTTCCCCCCGGGGTACTGGTACGCCATGAGCGGATACTTTCCGGTGTCCGACATGACAATGATGCGGCCTGTCACGCGGTCAAATATCTCGTAAAGCGTGACCATGCTGGCATCGTCGGCAAGCCCGTTATCGCGCTCGCTGTCCACGTCTTCGCGGGAGAACCATGCGCTTTGTCCGCTCGGGCGAAGTTCCTCCCGCGCCTTCTTGTTGTACCGGGAATCCTCGATACAGTCGCGCCACGAGCGGCGGAAACAGTGCCACAACCACCGGGCATCGTTGAAGTCGTTGCACTCGGGGTCACACCCGAAGTTCCACGGGTCAATCGAGCGCACCCACGGGTGTCCAATGCGGACCGTGGTGGCGTGTTCGGTCAACGATCCGGTGACTTCGTACTGTTGGTCGTCCGGTGCGTCTTCCAAGTCTTGCGCGGGCGTGTCGGCGTAGGGGGTGTACGGCGCAAACTCGGCGTTGTACCCGTGTTTCATGATGCCCGTGCCGTACAGGACCGCGTTATGGATACATTGCCGCTCTTCCTTGTCGGCCTGCATGACCATGCGCTCGAACGGCAGGACAGAGTTGCACAGAAGATGGCCGACCGCCTTGCCTCTCGGGGTGAGTCCCCGCGCATACATGGTTGGCCCCTTGAAATACAGGGTGGCCACGATCTGCCGGACCGTGGCGAACATGAGATTGACGCGGACCTGTGGAATACCGATGGGGTCGAGGACATCTTTGCCCTCGTAGATATCCGAGAGCCTGCGCCACAAGCCGTTTTTCCCGGCAAACCGCTTGTTCATGCGCTCGGAACGGATGAGGCGATTGCGCCACATGCGCATCTCATCCTCTGATATTTCGATCTCGGTCATCGCGCATACCCCATTGCGGCACCGTATCGCCGTAGTCCGGGATTATACACGATTTCATCCCCCATATTGTCAAGCCCGTATTTTTGATACACCATATCTAGGGTAAGGGCGTGTGGATTGTTCAATTCGTGGTGTTTTTTCGCATCCAAGTCGGCGGTGTTTTGCTCTGGGGCTTGGCCGGGGAAAATCATCGGGGGGAACTGGGCGAGCGCGTCGATGGTATCCACTCGCTTGAACTTCATGGGGATAGAGAATTTCAACAATTCCTCCTCCATGATGTTCCTGTTCCGGCAACTTCTCAAGATATGTACACGCCCCGCCTCGAACCAAGACTGTAATCCTAGTATTCGCTGTTCCTTGGTCTTATTGCTTTGTCCGCCACCAAGGAATGCGGTGGGAATCCATGTTCCCTCGGCGATGGCGCGTCTTCGGATGAAGTGGTCGAGCACCCTCTCGAACGGGGCTTTCTCGAACACGACCTTGATGGGTTTCACGCTCTCATGGACCTGCTGGCCCCGAAACAACTCATCGATGATCTGATCCGGGTTGAAGTCTCCCCACCAGATATCTGTGATGAACACGTTGCACAAGTGGTCAACAGCCATCGTGATGATCGCGGTATACGAGTCGCCGGTATGCTTGACCGTGCTCAAGTCGCAGAACCGGAAGTATCTCAATGGTCCAGCCGGAACGGAATCGATGACCCGCAAGGCGTTCTCTTGGAAGATGGCCTTCGAGGTGTCGAACGGCTCCAACATGTACTGGTTCGCGAAGGTGGTTGACCCTTGCGAGATGTAGGTTTGGACGAGACTCTTCTTGGCCTTCAGTTCATCGCCGTCCGGGGACACGATATCGCGGGGTGCCAGCGTGAACCGTTTCGGGAACGCGAGGTACTTGTAGTCGTCCTGCCGGGTCCACGCCTTGCCGTTCACAAACCCGTGGAACACAGACCAGTCCTTGACGGCGGGCACGATATGGACATCATACAACTCGCGCCGTCTCGGGTCGTCGAGTATCGCCCCGTACATATCGTTGTAGACGTACCGTGTTCCAATAAGGAACTCTCGCCCGCCGGGGTCGAGCAATGACTGGCATTGGCCGTGGAACGTCGTGGCTTTCTGGATCAGTTCAAGGTTATTCGTGTTACGCTCGTTCACCAAGTCGTCGAGCATGATCCGTGAGAAATGGCTCCCGGTACTGGGGCTTTCCACCGTGGCGGTATCGACTGTCGGATCGATGAATGCTGTGTCGCGGTCGATCTGGATTTGTTTGTCGTTCCACTTGACCGGCCTGCCCCTGCCCATCGCGGGACATATCTCGGGATATACCCGGTTGAACATGCTGTCTTGGCCCGTGGCGAATATCGTGGTGGATATCGACCGCAGGAACTTGCGGGTATCCACGTCGGTATGGCTTCCGATGAGGGTCCGGCTATCGGGGTTGCGGGCAATCTCTTGCAAGGTCTTGCCCACGGTGATGATGTTGGACTTGACGTGCCCACGGGCCATGAGCAAGAGTTTCTTTTGATGTTCGCCCCAATGGTCGAGCGAATCGCACAGCGGCTTGTGTAGCGGTTTGTACAGGACCGGGATGCGGAGTATCTTGTTGCAGAAGAACCATGTGTCCTCCATTCCCCTGCCAGCGAGATAGGCCCAGTACGCCTCGGGATTGGACTTCAGTTCCCGCGCCCGCTCTTCCTTGCCCAAGCCCATAAGCCCGGCATATAGCGCGGCCCTTCGCTCCCGAACCTCGCCTATTCCCGGCCTAGTCTTCGGGATCGTCGCCATCGTCATCCTCGATCAAGGACATATCCATCGCCCGGTCCGGGCCGCCACCACCGCCATCCACACCCGCCGGGGTGATAAGTCCACGAAGTTTAAGGCTCAACAATCCCGCCTGACGCCGGTTCGTCGAGGTCTCCTCGGAACTCCGGAACACCGAGTCAAGGAACGAGCAGTATTCCTCGACTGTCACGGGGCTGGATGGATCGGCAAGATGTGGGGCCGCCTGCGCCAAGACCTCAGCCTCGTTCGACCGCCGGTACTCCTCCTCCGCGTCTTTCAACCCGCGAAGGTACGTGTACAGCCGCTGGACCTTCGGGTCTTGCCCCATGTTACCGATCAGGGTGGACAGTCGGTTCGGGACTCTGGTCTCGGGGGGAATACTGAATAGGTGCCGGTTTATCTCCTGCCGGTGGCTTTGCCCAAAGCGAACCATCGCCTTCGCCACTTGTATCCGTAACCGGCCCATCCCATCGCATAACCCACGGTACACGTCGTCCTTGCGAAGGTCATGATGGAAAAACAACCCTACCAACCCCGGCTTATACTCCGGCTTGTACCAGTCCTGATACCCGTACCGATCCTCCTCGTTCTGGAGCATCAACTCCTCGTCCTTCAAGACCCGGATTATCCGCGCAGGGGTACGGCCACGACGACCAGGTTTCACTATCTCGACTGTCTCCATAACCGAAACATACCCCAACTCTCGTGGCGGTGTCAACCACGATGCCCGTTGCGCACGAATAAAGGCCCCTCAAGGGGGGTACAGGGAATTTCAGAGGGCAAGGTAAGGGATTCATACTACCGGAGACCTAAAATCGATTATAGGGCATCCTAGAGTACCGGCGCTGCTAAGTGATAATTGTGTCGCGCGGAGACCCCCCTGATAAAAGAAAGTTTCCCCGCCCCTATAAGAAAGAAAGAAAGAAAAAAGAAAGGTAGCACCAAAGAAAAAAGAAAGAAAGAAAGAATTAACCCCACCCCTTCAAAGAAAATTAACCCCCGGTATATCATTGATCAACCAGGTTTAAGGCCAATGATCCCCCACGCCAAGCGATTCACAGGCCAAAATTTGGGGTGTATCCGGAGAAGGGGGGAACACCCGAGGTAGGGCAGGTCTCGCCGGGGTGGCCGGGGGTATCGCCGCCCTGCCGCCCCCCCCTCTTTGCCAAAATGACAATTGAGCGTGAGACACTTTGAGACATGTCGTGGAACGCCGTGGAACATTGGCGGTTGATACCAAGAATTGGGAGTCCCCACTCTCCCGCCGAATCAGACTTCCAGATTAATGCGAAGTCATAACCCATTGTGCCCTGGTCACTTCTGGCTTTGGTGTATCGCGAAAGTCTATCGTTTGTGGTCCCATGCGCGGATTGGCTGATCAATCCATTGTGGCCGGCCGGCGTACTTGCGCGAATAGCATAATCCATAACCTGTTGCAATGCGGAACTTTGTGTCTTTTGGCGGAGTCATAAGTGTTTCATGGCGTAGGGAATCGCGTTATTGATAATCAATTATCGTTATGCCTGTTGGTAGTGCCGTAAATTGTCGTTTCGTGACAATTTTGGGACTCATGCCCTAACCCTTTGGCGTTCTGGTACTTGTGGCGATATTTCCGGAATTTGTGACAATTTATGTCACTTTTACAGGATCGCGCCGATATTATAACATTGACATAACGTGTTGCAATCCGGCCGCTTGTGCATTACGCCCTGTCTTGGCATGACATGTGCTCTATAGAGTCTATCAACCCGCCGGATGGGCCGGCGGGGAAAATGGAAGGGAATATAATCATGGACCAATACACAGACTGTGGCGCGATCGACATGCGCGCCGAACTCGCGCAACACGGCGGCAAACATTGGGCGGGACTAACCGCGTCCGGAGTACGATACGATATGTGCCAGATCGGTGATCGTGGCGGAGTATGCTACGGTGGCAACACCGAATGGGGCGATTGGCGTGGCGACGATCTTGTCCTGGACGAGTGCAACGCCGACGGAGATACGATAGTTATATCGCGATCCGGCGGTGTGGCCGTCAATATCAATAATGACACGGTGCAGTCATGACTCCCCCGCCAAGCGCCGGTTGGTCCGCCAAGAATCGCGCAACGGCGGGAGGGACCGATCCCCGCGGGTTCCAGCAATGGAAACGAGCCGGCCGAATCGTCCGCAAGGGTGAAAAGGCTTGCGGGTTCATCCTGGTCCCTTGCTACGGTGGGACGAAGGATAATCCCGAAAAAACCAAGAGTTTTCGCTCATGCGCCGTCTTTGACTTTTCCCAAACTGACCCGATTGGGCCGGAAAGTGTGCAACCATGAAAATACTTAAACTTGGTCCGTGTGTAGTGATCATGCAAAAGTCCAACGGAAAAAAAACGTGGACACACCGCGAAACGTTCAATCATGCTTGGCGAATCGCTGAACGTGAGCCCGGAGATATCAACCGGAACTTAGCCCTTGCGCTAAAGTCTTTGACGGGAAACGATTATGAATAACAGGGACCGCGCCTTAGTGGACCTTGGGGCCGCTGGAATATCCCCATTCCACGCCGCTCAATTGTACCGCATCGCCAAGACCTTGCACCGATGGCATGAGCTCGAATGCGGGACGGAGCACGGGTTAATCGAACGCGACGAATCGACCGGCAAGGTCACGCTCCGCCAAGCGTACCGGGTCAACGGGGCTTGGACCGAAACAAAGCGCCCGTACCCGGACCGTGAGACAGGCGCGCTCAAACGATTGGGCCGGATCATGTCCGAATACCCAGAACTCCGGTCCTATGTCCAGGGCGATCCGCGTGGTTGCGCCCTGTATATCCTTCGCCCAGGCGAAGAATACCCGCATGGGATCGCGCTCTAATCCCCGTCGACCCCCTTCGCAAGAGGGGGGTCACCGGGTCTTAGAATAGGTCTAAAGCCTAACACAAAGGAGAATGAAATGGAAAACGAATATGCTGTAAATGTAATAGTGGCCGCTAAAACATGGTCGGATTGTGTGAGAGCTCGTGAGGCCCAGAAGGCTGAACAGGTCGCGATATACGCTGAAATTAGTGGGCTAAAGGATGCGGTCAGATCGCTTGGGCGCGATCTTGACATGGATTGGACAGACGGTAACGGGCAGGAAATTGAAGATGAGGAGTACGGGACAAAAGAGATCGCATACGAGAAAAAATCCGAACAGATCGCCGAAATAGAGAACAAAATAAACTATCTATATGTCTCACTACGGGAAAACGAACACAAAACACAAGTAGCGGTTGGGGCGCTAAATATCGCCCGATCCGTCCTGCTTGATTGCGTAGCGGCTCTAATCAAAACCGAAGCCGAATCAATCTAACCCCCGCCCCCAGCCTTCGCAAGAGGGCCGGGATCGGGTCTTAGAATTGGTCTAAGCCCAAACACGAAGGGAATACACAATGAATTGCACGATCAACGGAAAAACCTTGCTTCAGGCAGTAAACGCAACAAAGGCGGTAGTTCGCTCTAATTCGGCCCTGCCGATCATGCGCCATGTCCTAATCGGCGTGAACGGTTCGCTGGAAGTGAGCGGAACCGACCTTAAGACCTCGATCCGCTCTGTCGCCACTTCTGGCTTCAGTCACGAAGGTCCTGATTTTTCCTTCACTGCCGATCCCAAGCGGCTCCAGGCCATTGCGAAGGCAGCAAAAAATTCGCCGGTCGAATTCGATATCGACCGTGGCGAACACGGCGACACGATCCGGGCAAGGTACAATGGGGTCACGGAAACCATGTTTGGCTGTTCGCCGGATGAATTCCCGCCGATCAAGTCTGAATATAAAGCACCCTTCACAATTCCGGGGGATGACTTTCGGGCGGCTCTTTCGCAAGTGATTGATGCTATCTCGGTCGATCAAGCCCGATACAATCTCACGGGCGCATTGATGGAAGTGGCCGGGAACATCGCCCGACTGATCGCGACAGACGGGCGACGGATGCACTTGTCGGGATTGTTCGCAATCAAGGGGTTCACCGAATTCAGGGGTATCATCCCCGGCGACGCCTTGGCGCAAGTGGCACGAACCATGAGGGCGGGCGATATCGAATTCGCCTTCGATACCAACCATTGCAAGTTTTTCAATTCCGAAGTTTCGGTCCACGCGGCCATGATCGACGGGACGTTTCCGAATTACGAAATGGTGGTACCGAAAAAGCATCCGTTCACGTTCACCTTGGACAAAGCCCAATTGCGCGACGCCTTGACCCGTGCAACCAAGGTTTGCACCGTCAAGTGGAACTGGGTTCGCTTCCACTTCGACGGGGCCGGCGCCGTTCACCTTGTCGCGATTGTGCCGGAGTCGGGCGAATTCAGGGAGTCTGTGCCGGCGACAATGGTACGCGGTACGCTTGTCCCAGCCGCCGGACTTGCGGGTCAGGCAATGGGCGATTACGCGCCGTTTGACGTTGCCTTCAATCCCGACTTCGTGATTGATGCTCTTGACGCCATGCCGGGCGATACCATCGAATTCACGATCAAGGATTGCAATTCGCCTGGACTGATAACACCGATTGACGGATCGCCTTTGTCCGCAAAGGCAGTCATCATGCCGATCCGTATCTGACCCGCACCCGATACGGCCCCGGCATTGCGCCGGGGCCGGTTTTTTTTGCACAACAAAGGGAGAATGACATGAGACGATCTTACTATATCCCCGCCGGGTTTGATGCCGGTCGGCGCGAGGATGGGAAGTTCTACGCTTGGCGCATGGCGGTGTGGCCCGAAAAATTCCACAAGATAGTCAGCATAGTGGGGCGGGAGACTCTATGGCAAGCTATCGAGGATGCCGCAGAAGCGAAGCGTTACGACGCAGAAATCGCCGAATGACCCGGCATTGCGCCGGGGCCATTTTTTTACGCAACGAGGATAATGACATGCGAAACGGGTTGATTAGCACGGCATACGACAGCATGGACAAGCGCGAGATTCTAGCCTATGATTACGCAAGGGGATTATTGCGCGAGAACGAGCGCGTTGTGGTAGCGTTTGGTGAATGCGGCACCCAAGTCCAGATAGTCGCCGACATGGGAAAGTCTACAGAGCACACGTTGGGTATGGGTATTGATTCGACATTCGCGCGAGCGTACATAGTCGCCTTATTCAAAGCAGGGCGATTGATACCATAGCACCCCCCATAACCCAGCAGGGACCCGCTCCCCGGTAGACTTCACGGTCTACCGGGGTTTTCTTTGTTTCCGGTAAGGGGAACATACTACCCGCCCCGATAAAACGCAGTCACGGGCATCCTAGAGCGTTCAATACCGCCTAAAACGGTTCTTCATCCTCGCCATAGGTCAATTCGATGCTCGAATGGGCCGAATGGGCCGGCCGCGACAGTTTCTGGGCCGCCGTCCCGAATGCGCGGATGGATTGCGTTCGACGGTCAAAGATCAGTTTCGCCGAGCCGGTCGGGCCGTGACGGTTTTTCGCTATATTGACTTCCAATTCGTCCGGATGGTCTTGTTCCCGGTGCAAGAGCATCACCACGTCCGCGTCCTGTTCGATTGATCCCGATTCTCGAAGGTGGAACAACTGGGGTTTGCCAGATTTTTCTGTCTCACGGGACAATTGGGCCGCGGAAAGCACCGGGCAACCCGTGTCCATTGCGAGGGACTTGAGCCCCCGAGACACGGCGGACACTTCTTCCCACCGGGCTTTGGACCCAGGAACCCGGAGCAATTGAAGGTAATCGACGATCACTATAGCGGGTGGACCGGACTGTTGTGAGTACCGGTAGACACTCGATTCTAGGGCCGATAGGTCAAGTCCCGCCGTGCAATCGAGACAAATTCCCATGTCTTTAATCGACTGGGCCGCCGCGTGTAGGCTATCGGGCCGCTGGGCCGCTGGCATTGGAACCCGGAGATCATGGCCGGTCAACCCCGCGATCATCCGGCGAATGAGTGATGGCGCATCCATTTCGAGCGAGTAGAGCAGCACTCGACGGCCAGCACGGGCGACATTCATGGCGATATTGAGTAACACCGCGGACTTACCGATCCCCGGACGGGCCGCAAGGATCAACAACTCCCCCCGTTTCATCCCGCGCAACTGATAGTCGATCCCCGCGAAGCCCGTCATTTCCCCGCTCATTTCCTTCATATCCCATTCATGGACAAGGGCTTGGACCACGCTGTCTACATGCCCATTGACCGCGACAGGGACGGCTTGTCCCCGGAGACCCTTGGCTGACACCGATACGCGGGCCGCGAGTTTGGATATAGACTCGACGGACGCCCCACCAGTACATGCCGCCGTCAATTCCGAGATATCTTCGAGCAACACATCCCGCCGTGCAATCGTGAGCAACTGCTCGCAATAGGCCCCCGCATGGGCCGATGATGGTAGGGAATGGGCCGAATCGGTGATTACCCGGAGACTCTCGGGCGACAAGAGCCGCCTTGATCGAACGTCCTCAAGGACCGTCACATAGTCCACCGCCGCCCCGCGCCGATATAATCCGACGATAGACTCCCAGATCGCCCGGTTATCATCGTCACTGAATGCGCCAGCCGTCCCAAGGGCGTGTACCGCAATCGACAGGGCCGCTTGGGACAACATCGCTGACGCCAAGACAGACCGCTCCAGCGTCATCCTGGCCCCAATGTCATCTATCCTAGACTTGGACCCCGGCATCAGGACCCCGGCTGGGACAGATAGGCCGCATCGATCTCCGCGATATGTGCCTCGATCTGTTCGGGCGTCATCGAGGTTAGATCAAGATGGTTCGGGTCAGACGGACGGGCGGGGCTATCGGGCCGCTGGGCCGCCCCCTTGTTGGCATAGTTCCCGGCCACTATCTTGTCCGCCATCTCGATACCAACGAATGACTCGAACGATAATCTCCACGCGCCCGAACGGCCTGTCAGGAAGTCCGACTGTGGGATCAGTGGAAGGGCTGTGCGGGCCGACTCCCGCCATGCCGGACACTCAAGCCGCTTTAGCGCGGATCGCATAGTGGGCCGCTGCTTGGCCGCTGCCAGTGATAACTGCTTCTCTTTGGTTGGCAACCCCGTCGCCTTGGCCATCGCGTTCCATGCCGCGATGAGCCGATTGAGCCGGTCAAGATCGGGGGTATCCGAGACTGCCGCCGGCTTGGGTTTGGCTCCCTCCCCTTCCGGCTCAATAACCCCCCGTTCCTCCAGCCATTTCAACGCCTTCGCGCCTAGCCCCGCTTGCGCATCATTCGTCAATCGGTATCTCATGCAAATACCTCCAGTCCACGGCACAGAGTACACCAAGTTCGCCTATTTGTCAAGACATAAAAGTTTTCCCTTGACAATACCCAGGCGATGGTGTATGCTCTGCTCATGGAGGAACCTATGAGCAAGACAAGAACAGCGGCAGCGGCCATTGGCCGCGCAATCCGGGCACGGCGCAACCGGCTGGGGCTATCGCTCCGGGACGTGGCGTCAAAGGCACTACTAACCGAGTCCCATCTCGCGAAACTTGAGCGGGGCATGGTGTCGGCGAATATCGAGACCATCGATACCATCTGCCACATGCTCCAGATCGACCTTGGCCGTGTGCGCGGCTTGCGGTCCTACAGGGTCCGCGACGTTGCCCGCTCGATGGAGGCGCAACACAATGACTGACGAGGAACACGCGGCCCTCGACGACGATTGCGAGAACCGTGAGCCCAGCCGTGAGGCGATGGAGCGGCAAGAACGGATCGATGCGTACTGGACTGAAGCCACTAACGCCAAATCCCGGCACTATCGGCGGTTTAACGACATCATTGACACGCTCCATGCGATCCATTACGACTACGCTGAGGAAACCGGCGACGACGAAAACTGTTTGCGGCTGCTCTACGAATGGTGTGATCGGATGCTCGGCAAGTGAATATCCGGCAGACAGGCCCCGACTCGTTCGAGGTGGAGTCCGTATCGGGCGGTATCTACACCGTCCAGTACGGCAACACGCGGTCGTGTACCTGCCCAGCATATCAGTTTCACGGCGAGCGAACGGGTGCATGTAAGCACCTGTTGGCCGTGAGCGAATGGATCAACAACAGCGAAGGGAGACACCATGAGCATGATTGAACTTGCAGTATCCGAGGCGACGGAGTCAATAGCCGCCTACACCCAATGTATGCCTGATGACCAACGCAAGATCGCGCTGTCGCTCATCGCGCTCGGGTGCCACGTCCAGATCGGTCAGATTGATCACCGCCACCAAATGCGGAACCAAATGATTATACCGTTTCCTGTTGGGCAAAAAGAGGTGTCGGCCCATGCCTGAGCGAATCGATGGAGACTGGATCATCCGAGAGAACGGGGCGAGGATACACAAGACGGCGAAAATAGGCGACGACTGCATCATCGGCTCGGGCGCGGAAATCGGCTCCGCCTGCATCATCGGCTCGGGCTGCATCATCCGCGACGACTGCGCCATCGGCGACGGCTGCACCATCGGCGACGACTGCATCATCGGCGACGGCGCGCGTGTCGGCTCGGGCGCGAAAATCGGCGACGACTGCGCCATTGGCGACGGCTGCACCATCGGCGACGGCTGCACCATCGACTACGACTGCATCATCGGCTCGGGCGCGGAAATCGGCTCCGCCTGCATCATCGGCGACGGAGCGAAAATCGGCTACGACTGCATCATCGGCTCCGGCTGCATCATCGGCTACGGCGCGAAAATTGACTACGACTGCACCATCGGCTCGGGCGCGAAAATAGGCGACGGCTGCATCATCGGCGACGGAGCGCGTGTCGAGTCCGGCGCGCGCGTTGATACGCTTCGGATCACTCACAGAATGTACCCGATCACCGCGATGAGCACTGGCCTAATCTGTATCGGCTGCGAGCGGCACGAGGTCGCCGATTGGCTATCGGATTACAAACAGATCGGTGAGGCGCACGGGTTGACGCCCGAGCAGATCGCGGAGTATCGGGGATACATCGATCTTTGCGCCGCGTGGATTGACGCGCAGAAGAAGGCGGCAGCCCATGCCTGAGCGAATCGATGGTGACTGGATCATCCGGGAGAACGGGGCGAGGATACATCGGACGGCGAAAATCGGCGACGACGCGAAAATCGGCGACGACTGCATTATCCGCTCGGGCGCGAAAATCGGCTCGGGCGCGAAAATCGGCTACGACGCGAAAATCGGCTACGACTGCATCATCGGCGACGGCTGCACCATCGGCGACTGCTGCTCCATCGGCGACTGCTGCTCCATCGGCAACTACTGCACCATCGGCGACGGCTGCACCATCGACTACGACTGCATCATCGGCTCGGGCGCGGAAATCGGCTACGACTGCACCATCGGCGACGGCTGCACCATCGGCGACGACTGCGCCATCGGAGACTGCTGCTCCATCGGCGACGGCGTGACCGAGCATGCCCCTCTATACATAAAGGGATCGCGACACCCTATAACGATGCTGTCTTGCGGGACCGTCTTTATTGGCTGCGAGCACCATAGCATCGATCATTGGACTGAGCACTATGAGGCGATAGGCAGAAAAAACGATTACGTGGATGCCCAGATAGCGGAGTACGCACGATATCTGAGCTTGTGCAAAGAGCATCACGATGCCGCACAAGAGAAGGCGGTGGCGCGATGATCGCCGGACTCATGTACGGCCTCGGCTGCGGCGCGTTGCTGGTCCTGGCCGTAATCATCGGCCTCGCGCTTGACCGCATGTTTGGTCCGGGGACTCCACCAATTACCGGCGGGCGCGTCATCGGCGAGCGGCTGTCAGATCGCAGCGCAACCTACTGGCACGCGCGTGAGGCGCAACGGCGAATGGACGAACTGGCGAGCATAGGGAAATTGCGCCGATGATGACTGTGGCTGAGATAAAAAAAGCGATCCGGGCGGCAGGATTCCGAGCCGTTGACTGGGAAATCACCGTAGAGCAACCACGCAATCCACCAGTGGCACCGTGCTACGTCTGGAAACTATGGCTGACAGAAAAGGGGTTTCGCGGCGAAACGATATTTCTTACCGGCGATACAGCCGATGGGTTGATTGAAACGGTGACGCGATACGCGAAACGCAAGGCCGACGAACTCGCTGCATCCGCCGAAGAGTGGCGCAAATACTCAGACGCATTGAATCGGAAATAGAAACGCCGCCGTCCGATGGGTCAGGCGGCGGCGTCGGGCGCGAGGATAGGCCACGCGCGGGGCTAAACAACGAGCAAAGGATACAGCAGTGAGCGACGAAAAACAAGTCATGGCAACCCCATTCGCAATCGGAGATACCGTTTTCATGGGGCGATACGATAGGGTCGAAACGCATATTCCATGTCCCGACTGTTTCGGTAAGAAAACCCTGACCGTCATTCTCGGCGACGATTCGCAGGTAGTCATACGCTGCGCCGGGTGCAAAGGCAGTATATGTGACGAGCCTGTGGGCATAGTTAAGCAATACGAATTCCAGTCCACCGCATCACAGCATGTGGTAACCGGTATAGACATAGACGCGAAGGGGGTCCGCGAGTACCGCCTGGATGAACCGTCTGACAAGCCGAGCTGTTACTCGTACCGAACCGCCCGCCCCAACGAGATTTTCGCTACTAAGGCGGAGGCGATTGCCTTTGCCGACATGCGCCGCCTCGATCATGAGGCGGACGAAAACAAACGGCTTCTCGGCAAAACGAACAGTCACCGGGACTGGGCTTGGCACGTCCGCTATCACCGAGAGTGCGCGCGGAAAGCAGAGAAGGACTTGGCCTACCACACAAAGATGGTTTCGATAAGCACGGAAAAGCATAGGGGGAAACCATGAGCGAAGAAAATCAAGCGGTAACAGAATACCCCACGCGGGCGGCATGGCTCGCGGCGCGGCAGATCGGATCGTCGGACGCGGCGGCGATCCTCGGGGTCCACGAACAGCGCGGCGCGTTCGGTGTGTGGGCGCGACTCGTTGACGGCGTGAATGTCGAGGACGAAGCCGAATCGTCCCCGGCGGACTTGGTAAACGATCCGAGGCATTGGGGACACGTATTCGAGAATCCCATTGCACAGCACGGCTACGCGCTACTGCACCCGGAGCGGACTATCACAGACCCCGGCGAATTCACGTTGTACCGACACCCGAAACACCCGTACATAACAGCCTCGCCCGATCTGTTGGTCGAGTGCCCGCGCAAGGGGCGAGGCGTTATGGAAGTGAAGTATTACAGCCCATACGATTCGCACAATTGGGAGACGTGGCCGCCACTTTGGGTACAACTCCAGTTGCAACACCACCTGCTTGTTACTGGCGATACGTGGGGATCGATCTGTGTACTCCTCGGCTCGACACTTAAGTCTTGGGACATCGACGCGCACCCGGTCGTCCACCGGGCCATGCTGTCGGCCTACGCGAAATTCCAGCGATGCGTCGAGACCAGGACACCGCCCACGCTCGACGGCCTCGAATCCACGGCGCGGGCCATTGCCGAATACTACCGCCCGATGGACGAAACGACGGTTCTGCTCACGGAGGAATTCGCGGAACTCGACCGGATAGCCCAGGCCCTTAGTGATGCGATCAGGGTGGCTGAGAAAGAGCGCACCCAAATCCGCAACACCATCCGAGCGGAAATCGGCGTGCATCGCTGCGGGATCATCGAAGGGACGAACATCAAGTACCGGATCGGCTCCGGCTCCGAATCCCAATACCTTCGCGTGGCCCCGGAGCATGCCCTCGCGCTCACCGCTGCGGGCATCGAATACGAGACGAAAACAACCACGCGCCACGGCGCAATGACGCGCTCGGGCGGACCGAAACACAAACAGATCGCGGCGAGCGAGACGCCGAAGGAGATCGCGAATGCCTAACGAAACTACCGCCGTAGTCCCCATTCTGAAACGCCCGTCGCTCGGCACGGTGTCTGTCGCCAAGCAACTGTTTTCCGAATGCACGCCGCAGATCGTCGAGCGGCTCCCGCAACATTTGAAGCCGTCCGCCGGGAACATGATCGCGATGGCGTTGACCGCCATTCAGCGCACGCCTAAACTGCTTGATTGCACGCCGCTGTCGGTCTTGCAAACGATGATTACGTGCTCCGAACTTGGGCTCAATCTCAATCCTGCGTTTGGCGAGGTCTACGCCGTCCCGTACAAAAATATCTGCACGCCGATCCTCGGCTATCGCGGGCTGATGAAACTTTGCGAACAGTCAACCGACGTGCGCATCAACGCGGCCAACGTGTACGAGGCCGACGAATTCGATTACGTGCTCGGGACGGACGAGCGGATCACTCATCGTCCGTCGCTCGACGGGAATCCCGGCCCGTGGAAATGCGCCTACGCCGTTGGCCGCTACACGGATGGAACATCGAAGGTCTACGTGTTGACGCCGAAAGAAGCCGCCAAAGTACAGGAAGAGGCAATCCGCAAGGCGGGGAGCCGCTCGACCGAATGGCGACACGGCGGGCCGAACGTGGACGGGATGCGGCTCAAGACCGCTGTGCGGCGGCTCTGCAAACTACTATCCATGTCACCCGAAGTCATGCGGGCAATCGAGATGGACGAAGAGGCGGAGCGAATTGACTTGTCCAGCGACGCCGCGCCGGTGGATATCACGGCAAACCCGCTCGACGCGCTGGCGGCGACGTTCGAGGTAACGGATGAATCAATGGGCGTTCCTGTTGAGGACATTCACCCGATGGACCAGGACGACCCGGCAGAACCGCGATACGATGACGCCCCGCCCGAAGGCGAACTGCTGTTCACTAAGCCAACGACCAGGCCCAAGCAGGGCAAGTACGACCCGCAATCATGACCGACTTTCCCCGCGTGTGTACCGCGCATCATATTAAACCCTTCGCTGGTGTCGCGGATGGAGACGCAACGGGCAACCGTGCGCGGGCTTTTGAAATTGACCGGGAACTCGCCCGCGCTCGCCTCGCCGAAAGCATGGGCTTTCCTGAGATTGAGGATGCGTTCGTGGAGATTGACGAGAGCCGGAAGGCGAGGGGGCTGAAATGATCGAAACCATCGGCAACGCAACGCTATACTGCGGCGACGTGCGGGACATCCTGCCAACGCTCGACGCGGAATCCGTCCAAACCTGCGTCACGAGTCCGCCGTATTGGGGCCTGCGCGACTACGGCGTTGACGGCCAGATCGGCCTTGAGCAAACCCCGGCGGAGTACGTCACCGAGATGGCGGGGGTATTCGAGGGTGTTCGGCGCGTGCTGCGGAAGGACGGCACGCTATGGTTAAACCTCGGGGACTCGTACGCGGGCGGCGGGAATGGCGGCGGCGGCTCGTTCGATGCGGAGCGGCCAGGATGGAGCGAGTTCGGCAAAAAGGACAGCGGGGGGCTTCCATCCAAGAACCTAATCGGCATCCCTTGGCGCGTCGCCTTCGCCCTGCAATCGGCGGGGTGGTATCTACGCCAAGACATCATCTGGGCCAAGCCTAACCCCATGCCCGAGAGCGTCACAGACCGTTGCACGAAGTCACACGAATACATCTTCCTCATGAGCAAGTCCTCGAAATATTTCTATGACGCGGCGGCCATTGCGGAACCGGCCACATGGCCCGCGAACACCCCCATGCCACCAATGGGAGGCATCAAGGCCGTCGGAAACAATGGGAACCCAACGTATTCAGGCAACACCCCAGACGGCTCCGGCACCCGCAACCGCCGCTCCGTCTGGACCGTCCCTACCCAAGGATTCTCCGGCGCGCACTTCGCGGTATTTCCGCCGCGCCTAATCGAGCCGTGCATCCTCGCTGGGGCACCGGGCGGCGGCGTGGTACTCGACCCGTTCATGGGGTCCGGGACAACCGGGATGGTGGCATTGAAGTACGGGCGGCGATTTGTGGGGATCGAGTTGAACCAAGAGTATTTCAATATGGCGTGTGAGCGGATACGCGCAGTGTCCGAAGAAACTTCGCTACTAGACCATGTGGAGGCGGCCCCATGATCGACGCAATCGGCACCACCGAAGACCGCGCGGAGTACGGCGCGAAACCCGAGCGCGACTTGCGCCAGGAGTGGGAGACGCCGCCGGAACTGTTCGACGCGGTGAACGCAATGGCGCGAGTATGGCGCGACATTTGCGCGTCAATCGATAACCGGAAGGTAGAACGGTATTTCAACACCAGTGACGACGCACTGAAAATAGATTGGTTCGACGAGGGACTGCGTTTCATTCACGGCGTATGGTGTAACCCGCCGTTTGGCGACATGGCCTCATGGCTCGCCAAAGCGTACGAGCAAGTCCAGAAATACCCCAACGGCGTCGCGTGGGTCTTGTCCCCCGTCGATACCTCAACGCGCTGGTGGCACGACTATGCGACGAAAGCGGCGGAAATATGGTACCTGACCCCCCGAGTGAAATTCATCCCCCCGTCGCCGGATATCAAGGCATCGAACGGCCCAGCCGGTGCGCATTGCCTTCTTGTCTACCGACACCTGCCCGAGGGCGCAACGAGAAACCAAGCGATCATCAATTGGAGGTGGAAGAAATGAGTGCTGAACGCGAGATAGAGACACGGCTGTACGCGGTTGGTATCAGTCCGGCGAACGGATGGAACATCGATTCAGTCTTTTCCAATGACAATGGCGCGATTGCAGTCAAGCACGCCGAGCGCGGGCTGGCCTTCTTTGTCGCGTGCGAATCGAAAAGTCACGTATGGAGACTGGCCGATAACTTAGTGGACCAGGTCAAGGACTTGATCTTGCTTCAATTTGCGAAGGGAGCGGTGAAATGATTATGGCCTACATAAGCGGCCCGATAACCGCGCCAACCATCGACGAACTCGACGCCAACATCCAGCGGGGCGCGAACATGGCCAAGCGCGTATGGGGACTCGGCCACGGCGCGCATTGCCCGCACCTGAACACGGCGTTTCCGGGCTCCGAGAAAATCCCGCACGCGCAATACATGGCGTTCGACCTTCACATCCTCGCAGCGTGCGACGTGGTGATCATGCTCGACGGCTGGGAGAAATCCGTGGGCTCGGAGATGGAATGGCGCGAGGCGATCACGCGGGGAATCCCGGTGGTCTACGAAAACGACGAGGACCTTGCGCTCAAACTCGCGAATCTCGACTACGAACTGAATGGGGTGGACTCATGATCCAATGCCTCGAATCCCATGATCCCGTCCGCTTCGTGCGCCCACGTGCCAGCCGTATCTCCGGCCTAGAAATCCCTCCGCCACGCACGACGCCCGCGATGCTGTGGCGATGGGCTGCGGCAAACAACGCCAAGGTATTGCTACGCCATGAAAACGACGGTATGGCTATGGCGCATATCGACGCGGGCAACGGGATCACATGCACGGCGACGGCTCGCGCGGCTGAGGACGCTTGCTCGGCCCTGGTCTGCAAACTCCTTGACGAAACGGAGCGCATCCAAAATGAGCATCCGAATGCGGAGGTGCGGTCAGCGGCGCGGATCATTGCGGCGAGCATCATCTATGCCCTTGCGCGCGGCCGATTGTTTACGGGCACGGCCACGATGGTGCTGGAAGAATCGAGCGACGCGGAACCGGGAGAAGCGAAATGAAGTGCTATCGATGCGGCAAAGAACCGTGCGCATGCGACGCCATGCCGACTGAGTACGGCGTGTTTGGATTGGAAGTCCATCGTGTCTATCGGCACATGCCGCCCGAACACGATTCGTCAGAGCAATGGCTCGACTGGGATTCTGGCGAGGTTCTTGGGTACACCTTGCTACACGGGGCCGTCTTCCCAACCCGAGAGTTTGCATTGGAGTACCTTGTCAAAGGCTTGAAGGAAACACTGAGCGAGGCGCGTGCTGAAATGGCGCGGATCGCGGGCATCGCTGGGGAGTGGAAATAGCCATGAGCATCCATGAAATGTGGGCGGACTTTTTCGAGGCCGAACTCCATAAGGATTCGGACTACGCGGCGAAGATGGGCGAACTTCTCGCCCTCGCTTATGACGAACTCGCCACCGCGACATCGGACGGGGCGAAGGACGTTCGGCGCGAGATCGAAGAACTGTTTGATTTGCGAGGGGAATAGCGATGATCGAGCGCGGAAAAATCCAGCCATTAGAATTGATCTGGATGCAATGCCCAATCGAAGGGTTGGTCGCGGTCGAGTACGTTAGGCACTGGGGCAGGAAGGTCAAGGTTCGCCACTGGCGAATACGGGCCGTCACGGCGTCGGGGCAATTGCGAATGGATTCGTACACTGAGATGGTCGCCCCGTCTAATCTATTCGCAACGCGGGACGCCGCGCTCGACGGGACGAAAGGAGCGGGAGAATGAAGAAACCAACCAAACAACACCCGTGGCGGCGATGGAGTCCCGTCGCCAAGGACCCGAACGTCGAACGCGCTGAGTCCGCGCTCGACGAATTGGAACGAAGCCGGATCGTATGCGAGAGCCGGGACAATCGCCGCTCGGCGTCGCGGTCCTTCGGGCTGCGTAGTAGGCGGAAAACTGGGGGCGCGGCATGAGCACGGAAATCGACTGGCGCGACCAAGTCCCAATAACCGGTATGGTGATATGGGCATTCGAGGAAGCCCCGGAAGAACTTCGGGCAATGTCCGAACACGGCGGCGATGAAAACTACATCGCCGTTCGGCGCAAGGGCAACACGCTTGAATGTCCGATATTCGACTGGGGCGGGCAATTTCAGGGCGGATGGTTCGGGTCGTACTCGATCACCGCGCATGACACAGCTGAGTTTGAAATCCGGATTGGAGCCCACGCATGAGTCCCCGCCCCGTCCGCAAAAAGCACGGGAACATCGAGACCACCGTTGATGGGATCAAATTCGCCTCGAAACTGGAAGCGTGGCGATACGGCGAATTGCTCTTGATGGAGCGGGCCGGGGCGATCCGCGACGTTCGCATTCAAGTCCCGTTTGAACTGCAACCAGCATTTCGTGATAGTGCTGGCAAGGCGATCCGGGCGATTCACTACATCGCGGACTTCGTGTATTACGAGGGTGAGGCGTGCGTGGTCGAGGAAACGAAGGGCCACCAGACGGACGTGTCGAGGATCAAAATGAAGATGCTGAAGCGGAACTATCCGTATCTGGACGTGCGGATGATCTACGATAAGCCGAAAGCGAAACCGAAACGCAAGGCCAAGGCGGGCTTTGGGAAGGGAGTGGTGAAATGAAAACGTGTCCGCATTGCGACTCGAAGGGACATGATGGCGAGGTCGTTATCCGAAAGGCTTGCCGTGGATGCGGCCTCAATGGAGACGTTGCCCTCGACGAACTTGCCCAACACCTTCGCGACACCGGCGAGTACGCCGTGATTCGGATGGATGACCCGGCGGTGGCGGCGTTGCGGTATGCGATTAGGGAGTACAGGTCGAACGTCGCCGATATTCACGCAATGGATGTCTGTCGGGAAGCGGGGATACTGAAATGAGCGATAGCGGCGTGCAGTGCCCGTACTGCGACGGCAAGAAGTATGTATATGGCCGAGACCATGATGATAGCCACGTAAAGTATGCGTGCGGACCGTGTAACGCGACGGGGACATTCCTACCCCCATCCGAAGAAATCGACGGGTTGAACCGGACGCGCCGAAGTCTACGGTTGGAGCGGGATAAACTGTTGGCGGAGATAAAACTTCTTCGCGGGCAATTGACTCGCGCAAACAAACGCATCGAAGAACAGGCGGACATACTGCGGCGACTGGCGCGACCAGGTCCCAAGAACATGGAAGGCGACATGACGCTCGACGAATCACTTCAAGCGCGCGAGTAAAGCCGACTCGCTACTTCTTAGGCTTTGTCGGCTTCTTTGTCTTCTTGGGCTTAACTGGCTTCTTCATGGCCGCGACTCCCGTATGGCATCCTCGATGAGGCCCCGGAGCAAGTCGGTTATGGGTCCGCCGCCCGATCCTCCACCGATGTTGATTGGTGCGCTCACGATGGGCGGTGCTGGCTGTGGGGTCAACAACTGGGTGATTCCAGGCGTCAACGCCTCAAGCGTCTTCAGGGACGATCGTAGGGCAGCCAGCGAGTCCGCTGATATCTGGGTCAGCATGGCTGCCTGTGCCGTGGAGTCGAGCGTATCCGAGGCATCAACCCCAACCTCGTACTCCATGCCTTGCCCATCCTTGAGTTTCAAGGAGAACTTGGACAGCTTCGAGGCGTCAACCCCGGCGGGCGCGGAAATGCTCTCGGTGTAGTGGGAGTCGGCGTCCGCGAATTCCCGCTCGATCTTGGTCTTGCCAGACATTCCGGGGATTAGTCCGGGCGTCATGGCGCATCCGGCGAACCATATCGTTGACGCTAACAGGATGGTGTTTCTCATTCTTCGGTCCCTTTCGTTCGTATGGCTTTTTCGAGATCATCCTCGAATGCGTCAAGGTCAGACCGCGACACGGTTGACGCGGATCGTGTTCGGATCGTTTTGCTTGTCCCGGCCACGCCGCCGACAAGGACTGCCCCGAATAGTGCCGATAGCAACACCCATAATTGGGGCGGCTGTTCCGGGTAAACGGCTTTGAGGTAATCGATCAACGCCATTGCAATCGACGTTCCCGCGCCGCCCGACAATGCGCCCTCGCCTATGGTCCATCCTATCCGTCGGGGTTGCATATCAATCTCCGATCCGCGCCCGTGCCTGCGCTGTCATCTGGTCGATCTTGGCTTCAAGCCGTGCTAGTCGCTGTGTGTTTTCGGCGGTACTCGCCTCGATACGGGCGAGAATTTCGCCCCGCTCCGTAACAATGTGCTCGATAGATTCGAGCGAATCACCGTTTGCTGTCGCGCTTATTTCGGCCCGTGTCAATCGCGATTCGAGGGCCACGGCGTCGATTGCCGGACGGACATACCCGCCAACCCCGGTCCCAGCGGCAAGCAACAGTATCGCCGCCGCCCATTGTTCCTTTGTCTTCGGAAATGCGTCCCCGCTCATGCGTATTCTCCATTCGCAAACACTAGCGATTCTGCCGCCCGCCGCCGAACTAATCCCTTGAGTATCTTCCCGCCGCCCTTGTTCCATCGGGTGAACTGTGCCGCTGCCCCGGCCATGTCCCCATCATTCACCATCTTGAGCATCGTTGACCCCAAGAATGCGCCTATCCCGACATTAAACGCGAATGACACCATCGCGTCAAACTGGTGCTGGGCCAACGGCGTCTTTGCGCTTCGGGTGACTGCCGCCTCGTATCGTCTCAGGTCTGACCGCAAGAGCCTATCGGCCACGCCCTGGGTTATGTCGGGAAGGTATGGAACCCACTCAAATCGGTCGCCGCCGTCATCCACGAGGATGCACAGTTCCCCCTTCTTCTTTTCGATGGATGTGATTACGTGGCCGTACCCAATGGTAAGTTTTTGGGATGGGCACAGATACGGCCTGAGGGACAATCCCTCGAATCCCTTCAGCACCTTGATCATTTCGTCCGATGTTTTCATTTCACCGTCCCGCCGATTTTCTCGATCATGCCTTTGAAGTAGTCTGCGCGTTGATTGTCGCCTTCTGCAATGGCCTCATTCATGGCGCGGGTGTACGCCCTGATCGTCTTTTTGCGGGTCTTCTCCGACATGGATGCGATGTTGTCCTCGGCCTCGTACATACGGACGCCGGTCAGGTGACGAGCCCACCGCTTGGCCTCATTGGGTTCGTTCCGGTTCTTCCGGTTCTCGCCAAAGATGGGTTTGCCGCCGGTCAGGAATGGGATTGTCGGGTTGAGCCGGTCGAGTTCGGACAACGGGCGGAACGGCTGGAGTGCGTGCCGGACCTGCGGGGATACTGTTGCCGCGCCAAACTTCTCCGGCTGATCCTCGCGCATATCCCGGCCCGTGAAGAAGGATTTGTTAAGCCCCTGCTCGACAGGCATGACCAGCATCGGGTTGCCCCGGATCGCCATGTACCGGATGAACTCCGAGATAGGGGTTTTGCCCGGTTGCGCATCGATCATCCCTGTCAATGTGGCAGCGGTGACGCCCGCCTCAAGGGTGTCCATGAACGGCAGGAAACCCGTGAAGTCCATCCATTGAATCTTGCCCTCGACCGATTCGTCGATAGGCATGGCGAAGGCCCGCTGTGCCCACTCGGGAAGATCGGCCTGCGTCATATCCTCGTTGTCGAAGGATGACTGGTACGCCCGGATATAGGGCATGTACTTACCGGGCTTCTGGATTAGGTTCACGGTCTCGTGGGCGATGTTTTTTCGCCACCAGGAATAAAACGGCATGACCGTCCCGCGTATCTTGCGCTCGGTCTCGGTCAGGTCGTTGTAGTCGAAGTGTGCGCGGATGACGGCCTCGCGGGCGTTCGTCATGGCCACGTCGAAGAATGTCCCGGCCACCTTAGGCTCCGCCGCCATTTCCTCGACGGTCTTGGGAAGTGCCCGCTTCATGGCGAGCACTACATCCTCGGTATCTTCGAGCGTCTTGAGCATCAAGGGAAGCCGCACGAACATCTCGGCCCGCATGTTGCCCTTGTGGAACGTCCCGAAGAGTTTGTTGCGCAACTTGGCGGACCCCGAAAGGCTCTTGGATACCAGTTCCGGGTCAGGGCTTCCGCCGCCGTGCATGTTCCCGTGGAGGTATTCCTCGGCCAGTCGCCGGATGCTGTACTTGACGCCGTTCTTGGACGTCCAGTATTCGTTCGTGATCCCCTTGGCTGTCTCGTCAAGGTTGGACAAGGGGTTGAGCATCTTGCCCTTGTCCCCGAAGAATTTGCCCATGAGATGAATGGCTTCGCCGTAGTATCGTGGCCCATTCAGGCTGTTGATACCTTCCAGCCGGTTCTTGTGGACCGCCGACGCCACGTTGCGGGTCATGTAGGAGAACGGCCCGCCACCCCAGATCAAGAGGTCCTTCATCCATCGCTGGGAGTCTTGCGTCGCGTCACGGAGAGCCTTGGGCACCAGTTGAAGTAACTGTTCCCCGAGACGCCCCGCCTCGGCTGACGGATGCGCAATGGATTCGTACCGGGCCAGTGCGGTGTTGAGGTTCTTCGGGATAGCCAAGGGAGCATTCGCCCACCGGCCTTGGTTCACCTTGACGAACTCGCCGCCGCCGTGAAGGATATCGTTCCAGTCAACGGCAATACCGGCCTCTTGGAAGTCTTTGACCAGCCCGTCGTACTTGATGTTCTGGAGCAGTTCGCCCTTCATGCCGGCGAACATGGCGGAGATATCTCTCTCGTATTCGCCCGCACCCGTAGCCGCCAAGTCGAGATTCAATTCCTTGGTCGTCTTGCGATGCTTGAGAAGGAACTCCCGCTTGAACACGGCATCGTGCGCGTCGAACCAGTCTTGGCCGACAAGGTGCTTGACCTCATCGCCAACCTTGACCTCGCCACCGGCCAACCATGCGGCCTTGCCCGCGATGTCCAGAGTCTTGACCTGCGGGGATTGAAGCGATGACTGGACAAGACCCTGATTGAAGGCGTTATCCGCGAAGGGTTCCGTGTGGATTATCTGCCGTCCAACAGGCCCGCCAAGCACTTCGTCCACCCGCTCATTCGAGACCAAGGGGTTGCGCTTGAACATTCGGGGGAGATACCGGGCCGTAGCCTCGGAATACATACCGATACCCGTTTCCCCGAGATTCTCCGCCGCAAGACGGGCGCGGGTCTGGTACAGGGTGTCGATATTCTTGGCTTGTTCGAGACGGGTGGCCGCGCCCCTGGTCCCCGGTTTGACGAACTCGTCTATCTTGTCCGCCCATGTTTGGCCGTTCCGGGCCGCGTCCTGCATCAGGTCCCCGGCCAGAACCCGTTCCTCGAAACTGAGTTTCTCGAATATCGGATCGGCAACAGCATCCCATTCGGCGGTGGCCTTGTTTAGCTTGAAGTCGATCCGATCCTGCGCCCGCATCTGGATAAGCGCAGCGTCCGGGTCGTCCCGCATGGCTGACGCATAGGCCCCTGTCCTGCCCCCAAACAGGCTCGAAAGGGCTTTGCCAGTGCCAGAGTCGGCAAAGCGATTCCCGAGCCCCTGGAGGGCGTCTAGGGCCATTCCTTGACCGGGGAGTGGTACCTGGTGTCCAGCGAAGTTTAGAAGCCCGCGTTGTCCCGCCGCCGCTTGGCCGGACCACTTTGCGGCAAGTCCTGCCGCTGAATCTATCGGACCGGCAAGTTTCGCCGCCTTGCCGATCTTCGTGAGTCCGCCAACCCCGATGTAATTCAGGGGATCGGCTGGGTTCAGGAAGTCGAGCGCGATACCGCCCGCCGTGGTCCACGCGGAATCGGGTGCGCCGTAGGATTCGAGGAAGTTCCGGCCCGTGTAATTCTGCTGGCCAGTGGCGACGTTCCCCATTGTGTCGAGCGTGTCCTCGATAGGAAGCCCGCCCGGAAGCACGCCGGAAATGCCCGCCATCGCCATTTCGCCGGGACGCGAGAGAAGTTCCAGAGCCTTGAACATGGGATTGCTGGCCCCTTCTTGCAGGGCCGTGCTCTTTCCCGCGCCGAGGATAGCGTCTATTTGGGCACTGGACAGGGGCATTTATTCTGCCTTGGGTTTACGCTTGGGCTTCGCCTTCGTATTGGGCTTTTTAACCGGCACAACGCTTCGTCCGCCAAAAGGGGTCCCACTAAACAGTTGCTTGCCAATATAGCCAAGTACGCTATCGGGCACTTCGTTGTCAACGGGTCCTTGGCCCGCAAGCAGCCTTGTTGCTTCCGCCGCGTATTCTGGCTTCGAGTTGACCAAGGCGGCGATACCCTCGGCTGACGGCCCCGGAAGGACTGGCGATGTTGGGAAAACGCTGCGCGGAACTTGTCCCGTGAATTTGTTGTCTGGAACCACCTCGCCAAAAAGACTCCCGTTGCCTTGGCGTATGGCTCCCGGCACCGGTTTGCCCTGCACCAAGTTGCTCAAAAAAGAACCCTGAAGCGGCTTGTTTATGCTCAAAGACGCCTTGCGTTTTTGCTCCGCGGCATCAAGCGAGTCGGGGCGCTTCGTCGTGCCTGTCGCCAGAAAACGAATCCCCTTCTCAATTCCAGACGGCTCCGTTAGTGACGGGGTTGATGCCTGTTCTGCGTCTGCTTTTTCCTCTGGTGCGGGCGGCGGGGTGAACCCAAGCGCACCGGATTGCACTTCCCGAACAATCTTAGCAGCGTGCTCATACAGGCCCTTATTTGACTCAAGTAGCGCGATCTCGGTCGGGTTCGGGGTGTCTTGGCTGGCAAGTTTCTCGTAATCTCTTACGATTTCCTCAGCCATCTTGATCTGCTCTGGGGAATACGTCGCGCCGGTAGATACACTGTTGCCGTATGTGTCGCGGTTTGACCGGCCATACGCCCCGGCCTGTGCGCCTTCTGTGGCGATCTGTGCCTTGAGCAAATCGATCTTGCCTTGGCGTTCGTCTGCTCCAAATCGCTTGTCGAGTTCGATGTCCAACAGCCCCTTCTGGACGTCCAGCGCGGTGGCCTCTTGCCGGGTCTTTTCGTATTCCCGTTGAATGCGCTTGTCCTCTGGGTAATCGCGGAGTTGAGCCTCCAGTAGACCCGCCTGAAGTTTGTTCATCATCATGGCGGATCGGTGCTGCTCAAGTGCCATTTGCAGACGGCGATCCTCGGCGGCCTGATCCTTCAGTTCATCGGCTCGCCGCTGGTATCCCTCGATACCGCCGCTCAACGCTGCCAGTAGGCCGCCCATGTCGTACTACCTCCCGCCGTAGCCCGGTAGAAGCGAGTCGGCATATTTCGCGATGGCCAGTAACGCCATGATGTTGTTCTGTCCTTGGTTCGCGATACGGCCTTTCCTCGACTCCTTCATCTGTTGCTTCTGCGCTTCCTTGTTGGCCTTGCCCTGTTTGTATGCCATGTAGGCATTCAGTCCGCCGCCAATCCCGGCGGTTATCGGGCTACCCATGATCCCGCCAAGCGTACCCATCATCCCGGCCCCAGCCCCGGCCATTTTCGGCATAACCGATCCAAGCCCTGCCATGCTGTCGATCATCGGGTTCGATCCCGTCCAGTTGGAGAGCATGGCTGCATCGCCAACGCTTTGGCCCAATGCGCCGTATCCCATATAGTCGCCCATGCCGTATCTCCTTAATTACCGTTTACCGCGTTGGCAAACGCGCTGGTGTCGGGGTTCGCATAGTAGCTCGTGATCTGCTGGATGAGCCGGTCGAATGCGTCCTGCGTGTCTTGGTTTTGACCCTCAAGGTTCGACCCCATCTGGTTCCAGTAGCCCATCTGGTCGGCAATGTCGGCGTGCTGGAGCATGTACGTGTCGAGCGCGTTCTGCCGGTCAAAGCCCCGGTTTGTCTGGAAGATGTTGTCAATGAGGCCCGCACGTCCCAACCCGAAGTTGGCCGCGCCAAGGGAACCTTGATTCAAGGCGGTGTTCGCGCCAAGGATCGCGTTCCAGTTCGTGTTCGCGGCGTCAAGCCCGATCTGGTTGTTGGCCTGCGTGTAGGCGTTGGCCGCGCCAAGCCGGGACATAAGGTCCTGCCGTTGCTGGAGACCGCTTCCGCCAAGGCCACGCGCACCGTACTGTTCATTCATTCCGCGCAACGCCCCGGCCATGTCGGTCGAGATGGTGTCCCGCGCCTGTTGCCGAAGGATATTTTGAACGCTTTCGTTGATCGGTCCGCCGCTATTGGCGAGCGTGGATAGTCCGGCAAGCGATTCGTTCATGTAGCCCGGAGCCGAACCGAGAGAATCAGATACTTGCTGGTTGGCCGCCCCCATCATTTGCGCGATGTACCGCTCCGCTTCCGCCTGTGCCGCCGCCTGTTGTGCCGCCAACTGTTGCGCTTGTTGCGCCTGCACCTGCCCATACGCATGGCCGCCAACTGTCCCCTCGTTCGGGCGAAGGGCGACGGGTTCTGGCTGGGTGGCGTCCTGATTGGCAAGAAGCCCGCCTGTCGCCCCCTCGTTTGGGCGAAGGGCGACAGACTTTGTTCCGTATCCGCCTTGGAATCCGCCAAGGTTCGGGTTTGGCGCGGGGGTGAATCCGCCCGTCTTGGGCTGGGTCGGAGGGGGGGCTGCACCCATCATGGCCTTGCCGGTCGGCGTGTGCTGATATGGCAACACCTCGGCACCGGCGGGCAAAATAACCCGCTCGTTCTTGTGTACGTCTACAAGCCCGCCCTTCGTCACGAGACCGCCGGTGGCCATGCTCGGAACGCTGCGCCGTCCCGCACGCGGAACGTAATTGCCGGTGTGGTCTAGCGAAATAGTGCTTGCGCCAATGCCGGGGCGTCCGTCGCCAAGGCTTCGGATAAAATCGCTAACAGGGTTCCCCGGCCTGCCATCAAAAAACCTTCGTGGATTAACGCCACGCGCCCCAACGGGTTCATCGCTTCCGAGGATATCGTCGTCGGCAAAATCGTTAACGGCATCGGAAAGCGGATTGCCGGGCTTCCCGTCGAGGAACCGGCTCGGATTCTGTGGCGGTATTCTGGCCGGGGGAATATTGATCCCGTTCAGGTCCGGGGTAATGCTGACGCGGGGCGTATGGCCCCATTGCGACATGTTCACTGTGCTTTGTGGCATCTGCCACCCGCCGCCGGGTGAAATAGCCCGCTGCATTGGCCGCGCCGTGAGCGTGCCGAGGCTTGCCGCCGCCGCGTTTCCCGGTCCGCCTTGGGACATGAGATTGGACAGGAACTGGTTGTACTGGTTCCTGTACTCGCCCATCGGCCCCTCGCCATTCGTCAAGTCGGCGAATGACTGGCGCAGGTAATTCGACAGTGCCGGGATGGTGGGATCGTCCCGGAAATCGCGAGTTCGCTGGGCAGCATCACCGGCGGCGGAAAGGCTGCCAAGCTGCCCAATAACGTTGAGTCCCAGCCCGAACCCGTCGAGAATATCCAGGATGCTTGCCATGCCAGCGGTCTCCGTGTGTTCAAAAAACGCTTATGGAAAGGTCTGTCGAGGCCAAACTAAAGCGTAGGTACAAGTGTCTTCGTGTCCATGCCGTCTGCCCTCGCCCCCATACAAGATGCTGGTAGGGCTGATCTACTATAGCACAACCCTTGGGGATTCTAGCGAGCCCGTGGGGGATAGCCAGCTCGTCCCCAGGGGTTGCCGGGGTCGTGATCGATATGTGGTCAGGCTGCCCCTCTGTCAGGGTCCGGATCGTCGTGTCCGGGCTCGCCGGGTTGTACTGGGCGTGCTGTGCCATTTTCGGCGGATTCCTTCGTGTTGCACCAGTTCAAGAGCCATTTCGCTTGATTCATTAGGTTATCATGGATGTGGGCGGGCAACGGGGCCTGTCTCGCCGCGTTCAACAGGTTCGTCAAGATCGCTTCGGGCGATGCTTGCGATTCTTGCCTCGATTCTGCTTTCAATGGTGCCTGGTTCATACCGCGTTTTCTCCGCTATCATTTTGGACAGGGACTTTATGTCCATGCCTGCCTTGTAGAGAATACAACAAATATCGTCGGGAGAAAGTCCTTTATCCCGGACAATGTCCTCGACCGACTTGCGTATCTGCTCAAGATTATCCTTGTATGACATATGCGCTCCTACGCGGGTTCAACCAAGAACCAGTCCACCGAACTCGTTTCGGTTCCGCTGCTGCTCGTAATCACGAAGTTGGTTCCAACGCTTCTCGACGCTATACGCAGGTGCCCAACCGTTCCGCCGGTCGTAATCCGGTTGTAGAATATCCGGGTACTCGCAGTTATCGATGTGTTTGATACCGTCACGGTGCCGCCAACCAACGTCGCCGTCCCCATGCGAGCGTTGCTTCCCTCCTTGACCTTGAGCCCCTTCCCGGCGGTTTCCACCGTAAGGTCTCCCGCAAGGGCTGAAACGTTTCCCGCGTTTGCTACCTTGAACAGGTTTGTTCCGAGCCCGTTTTTAGACACAAAAAAGTCGCCGCCACCAGCGTTGTCGTAATCTATGTCCAGATAGATGTCGTGATAGGCTCGTACCAGAACAGTCGTGGAAGACCCCCCAGTAGCCAAGTCTATGATGTTGCTGTTCAGGGTCGAACATAACTGGTTGCTCAAGTAAAGGTCCCCGGACGGAACCTTGACATCGCCGTTCTGTAGGCCCTGAATCACAATGTCCCCGGCGTTGTTGTTTACGCGAAACTCGCCGGTCCCTGTGCCGTTGCCTATCAGGACGTATACCAAGTTCTCCGAGGACAGTAAAACTCCATTGGAGGTGTACGTCAGGTCTAGTAGGTTTGACGAAAGTGTGTTGCTTGAAACTGCATCTGCAACATACAGGTCGCCGAGCGGGATGATAACGTCCCCGTCGTCCTGAACCTCAAACAGGTCCGTGGCGTTGTTGTGGCGAATCTTGAATGACCGGCCAGTCGAATTGTTGTCATAGTCGATATCTATGACCATGTCATGCGCCGAAGCCAGCTTGACCGTCCCGGACGTGCCATTGAGGTCGAGAAACGAATCGACATCGACCGATCCAAGTATCTGATTGAATATGGTGACGTCTTGGCTGGCGTCTATCCGCATCGCCTCGGTTAGGGTCGTGCTGCCGTCCGGGCACGTCAGGAAACTGATTCGACCGGGCATGGATGTGGTCGAGGGGGTTCCGACTCCGGTATAGAGGTCTATGGAGCACGAGTTGAGAAACGCGCTGGAGCCGTCCCAGCCCAAGCCTCTTACTCTACCGATAATCGAACTGGCAGGAACGATGAGTGGGCTGGACAGCGTACCTCGCGCCCCCTCGAAGTTAAGTTGCCCAGCAATAGGGGTCGAGGCCGCACGATACCCGATGATGTTTAGTGTTGATGTGTTCGTGTCGCCCTGGATGTTTACAACCTTGGACCCCGCGTCATTCCGAAACGTCGTTGTCCCGGTTCCGGTCTGCAACAAGTCTCCGGCAACATCAAGGTCGTCCGTAAGAGTAAGGTCCACGAAGGTGGGGGAGCTCGACGTGGCAATGTCTTGGATGGTGTTAAGTTTACTCGACGTTAGTTTCAGGTTCGTCGTGTTGTAATCGAATCCGATGGTATCGCCGGTCAAAAGGACCGGAGCCGTCACGGCAAGATTAGTATCGGTCGATATGTCTATCAGTCCGCCACCGCTGCCCGCCGTGTTCCCGCCACTCAACACGCCGTTTGCGTCGTTCTTCACGAACCCGGCGACATTCATTGACGTGAGCGTCACTGTGCTGGCAACAGTCAAGGTGCTGGCGAATGACCACGCACCACGAGCCGTGATTGGCGAGTATGTACCGGCGGGCCTGCTTATCGCGTAGAACTCGCCCGTTGTCCCGTTCCATTTCATCTCGACGCCGGACGTGACAGGAGTAATCTCGAATCCCGTCTCCGCGCTTACGCTATGGATGCCCGTCGCCACGGATTACCGCGACTTCCCGCGAGCGATGACGGGCTGGAAGGATTGAATCTCAATCGCCTTGTTGGGTGGCTGGTACTGGAACCGAAACTTCACCTTTCGCCCCCGGCCCGACGTGACCACTTGCGCCAATTCGTCCGCGTTCGAGAAGGTCGTGCTGACCCACGTCTCATAGGCGTCCGTCTTCCACTTGATCGTGATATCAGTGGCCGATCCTTCCGTGAGCCACAGGGAGGTGTAAAACATGGCCTTGATATCGAACATGTCCCCGAAATCGATCCAGCGGGATTCCCAGTACCAGTCAATCGCGCCGACGTAGTATGTCCCCGTGATCGATGGGGAAAGCGCGGAGTCAAGGTAAAGCGTTGTCGCCGTGTTGCCGATGATGGTGCGCTCTTGGTCGCCCGCAGATGAGGCCACCAAGACCTTGCACCCGGCCAGTCCGTGATCTGTCGTTGGGAATGTGGCGGAACCGTCCACGATAAATGCCGTGGCGTTGCCTGTGACCGTCCCGGAATAGGTGGTTTCGGACGCTTGGTACACCGGCATGCCGTCCGTGTTGCCCGAGAATAGCCGGTACACAAACCCGCCCTTTGCCCCAAGAAGGGCATACTCGTTATCGTCCAGTTGCGCCAAGGCGTAGCAATCGAAGGCCACGGTCCATTTTGCCCATGACTTTGTGTCCTCGTCGTAGACCATCGAGATGCGGGCATTCTCATCGCCCAGCACGTCGAGCGACACGATGTACTGGTGTGTCTTGGGGTTGTACCCGCCCGCCGCGTACCGGCTGTTTGTGGTGTCAATTGCCCCGAAAAGGTCTTGCTGGTTGGCGGATAGGTACTGGGACTGACCATTGGCGAACAGGTAAACACCGTCGTTGGACAAGTAGTAAAGCCCGTCCTTGCTCTCGGCCACCGTGGCCCCGGACACGCATCCCGGCAAGGAAAGCCGTTGCAGCGCAAACGTGGTGTCGCCCGTCCCCGTCAACACGTATATGCTGCGTTCCTTGAAGATCACGAAGTACCCGGCAAACGCCGCGCATCCGGTAATTTCGTCGCCGTCCCCGTCGCCCGCAATGAGCAGGTTGTCCGCAGGGAAGTTGATGGTGTCGGCCTCGGAGAAGTAGATGCCCGAAGGTTCGTCCCCGGAGTTGCACGCGATGAGCCGGTTGCCGAACACCCCGAAGTGACGGCACGCGGGAAGGTGTCCCCGGTAATCGTCTATCGGCTGCGTCGTGGTAGTGGCCGTGCCCGTGTCTGTATATGTCGTGGTGGTGTTGTCGTCGATATCGTCTAGGTAGTAGTAGACGGTTCCGGATGGGTCTTTTCGGTAAATCCGCCGCTGGTTGACTTGTGTATCGGTCGATACGGGGATGGATGACAATGCGATATTGTCGTCGGTCTGCGCCAACGTCGCGCCGCCACTGGCATCAGACGCGAGGGACTCTGTGCCGTCGAGCGAGTTCCGAAACGATACCCGGTAGTAATAGTCGCCTGTCGCCGGAAATGTCCCGCCAGTGGTGCTTACCGGCGCATCCACGGGGGCCGTGCTTGGCGTGTCAATCGTGAGATTGGATGGCACACCATTCCCGTCATATTTCATGCACCCGGCGATACCGTTCCCGAAAACATGGAACCCCTTGAACGCGGCGTATCCGAACAGGCTCTCATCGGATGACGGGGAGATGTGCGACAGTGCTTGGGCTTGGTTGCCCGCCACGCGCCAGTACATGCTCCGCGTCATGGCGATGATGCTGCTCTTGAAGATGGTCTGCCCCGCCCGAATCAGGTCGCCGCGAACAGGCTGGGAGTACGTAACCAGTCCAGTCATGCGCGGGGCGTCAGACGGGTACACAAGCCCCTGAGAGCGTTGCAGGTACGCCGTGCCGTCTGTGTAGACCGTGATCGTCGTGTTGCCTGTCTCGTCGCGTTCCGGGTCGCCCGCGCTGAATCGGTAGTACGCGAGAAGGTTAGTGTCCTTGACGTCCGTGTAGACTTCGTTCATCCACTGGAGAATCTGCTGGGGGGATCGTGCCGACTTCCAGACGCGGAGTTCGTCGATGGTTAGGCCGGACGTGTTGGTTGCATCGCCGAGCAAGATACTGTTTGTGGTCGGTGTCGGCCCATTCTCTGTGGTGGCCCCGGTTGTCGTTAAGACCACCGATCCATTGATGTACGTGTAAACCGTGTCTGCGTCCCTGACAATCGCAACGTGGAACGCCGTGCCAACCACCGCGTCATAGGTCGTATCCGCTGCGGTGCTCGCTACCGTGTGGGTCGTAGTGGTGCCATATGCACGGTACAGGTTTAGCCCGGAGAGGTAAAGATACAAGAGCCTGTCGTTTCCCGACTGCCCTACCGATATGATGTCCGATGAAACATTGGTGTAGGTATCTACCCGCATCCAGAATTCGACTGTCCACTTGTTTCCGGTGGTGGTGATTATGTCGAGCGCGTCCGCGTCACTTGTCGTTGCCTGTGCATCCGCGCCGGGGATATCCCCGTCCGCGCCAAGTCGCAACGCCATGTCGTCTTCCGTGGCGTTAGGCAGAAGCGAGGCGACGTAGGACATATTGTTGGCCCAGAAGTTTCCGTGCTTTGCGTTCCCGCTGGAGTCGTCTACATGGTTCCAGCGGCCCTCGTTGAATTTCCAGTATCCAACGTCAGGCAGGGTGTATCCTGTTGCGGCGAGTTCATTCTCTGGATAGGCGTCTTGTGTGGCCGCCGTGCTCCATATCTTCAGTTCGTCCACGGTGTAGTCGGCGATCTGTGATCCGGTACCACCGGCCACGGTCACCCCTATAAACACACTGTAGTTATTCGCCGTCACCCCTGAACACGTCACGGGCGTTCCTGCCGAACCGTTGCAATAAAGGGTGAGTGTTGTCCCTGACCGGCGCACGGATATCCGGGTCGGCGTTCCGATGGGCGGCACAGTGAATGCGTAATCTGCCGTGCGTAGCGTTGCCCCGGAGTCGTACATCTCGAATCGGAACGTCATGGTGGTGTACATGTATTTTAAGTGCCAGCCAGACGAACCAACCGGCTTCTTCGTCATCAATACGATATCGTTCGTTGGCGCGGCGTTAAGCATGATCTGGACTTCAAGCAGGAAGTCGCCGGAAAGATCGACGCCCGTGTAGTCCGGGATGATGATCGCGTCTTTGTTCGTGGTTGTGGTGTTGATCCGGATGCCGCCGTCGAGGATCGCGTTCGTATGAAGCCGTTGATAGCCCGAACGCCGCTTCAATGTCCCGCGCTGGTAGTCGGTATTCTCCGCGTCTGGCGAGACATTGTCCGGCAACAGGTCGTCCCGGAGGAGCCTATCCTCTCCGCTAAACCCGCGTATCGGCCCGTGTGGGATAAGCATCGACCTAGTATCCAGTCGCTACTTGGCCACGAGTCCATTCCCTGAGCGCGTCCTCGAATCCCCCTATATCCGCCCCGCTCACGTTATCGACCTGATCCCGGATAATCGTCCTGTCCTCACCGATGGCTTCGTTCAAGGCCGCCCGGTAGATCGCGAAGTCTTCTTGGCTGCGCGTGTACTTCCAGAGCACACCGAGCAGTACGAGGTTGTGAAGGTGACTCGGAAGGTCAGGGGTGCTGCCCGGCCCCGTGACCGCAGTGGGTCTCCGGTAATACCATAGATAAAGAAGGGCGGCCTCGGTGGGCGGAGGATAGAACACGATGCGCGGAAGCCCGGTGATGGGGCCGTAGGAATAAAGCGTGTACATCGTGGGGAACTGGCCGCCGGGAGACTGAATGATACGGGCGGTCTGCATGTCCGTGGCGTTCATGCCGCGCAACCATCGCTGGTTTGTGGCGTCCCATACCCCAGTCACGCTCATGCAGTCAGACGGAAGGTTCCGGCAATCCCCGGTGACACTGTATGTTTGCCCCGAGGCCGTCGCGCCCGCATACGCAACGTCGAGCGTGATCTCGGTGGCGGACACATAGGTTGCGATGGTGTAGTATTCGCCATCGGCAACGCGGATAAGACGCCCAACGAAGTCGGACGTGAAGGTCGTCCCGCTGCCAGTAACAGTCGTTGATGCGTTCGTGACGGTGACGGTCCCCGTGGTGTATTCGTCCAGAAGCGTGATGCTTTCCTGCTTGAACCAAAAAGACCATGACTTCTGCTTACGCCGGATATCCTCGACGATCTCGTTGACGGCCTGGACAAGCCCGCGAAGGGATTGGTTTTTTGGAAGGCGATCCTGCAATGCCGCCGCCATTTCTGCCACTGTCATTGGACGCCTCCGTGTTTATGCGGGTGTGGGGACTCGCTGGCCGAATTCGAGTTGATCTATCTGGTCAAGTTCCTGCATAGCCAACTGCATTAGGGCCTGCCATCCGTCGGACTGTTCCCATTCCCTGACCATTGCCGCGGCCAGAGACACCAGCGCGAAATGGTACTGTGTTGGGATGTTCGGGATATCGCCATCCGCAGACAAGTCGGCCACGCGGCGACGGCACCGAACCGTTAATGTCGCGCTCCCCGTTGGGACCGGCCATACCTGCACCGTGATTAGGTTGGACGTATCCATCCCGTCCACGCAAAACACCGTTGGGGAGCCGGTGGTGGCGTCCCCTCGATACATATCAAAGTATGTGTCCCGAGACACCTCGTTCAGCACAACCCCGCTGGAGTCGTGGATATTGAGCACGAATCCGACCGTTGACCCGAGCGTGTACGCCCTCGTCGCGTTAGATATCGACAACGACGTGCTCGTTTCCATCCACGGCCAGTTGCGGTACGTGGACGCCTTGCGCACGGCGTTGTTCACCATGCGCTTCACGAGCGCGGTAATGGTCGAATCCGGCGTCGGGATACGGAGCCGGTCGTAACACTCGGTCTGGAGTTCGAGGAAGGTCATGGGCTACAGCCTTGGAAGCGAGGACTCGTACTTGGCGGTGTCGTTTTCCACGCCGTAGCGGTGCGGATCGCGGCGTTGGTGCCGATTCAAGATCAGCATGTTCTTGGATTCGAGTTGCTGGGCGTAGGTCATCTTCTCCTCGTTGCCAAATTCGTCCTTGACCGTGACGATTTCCTTGAGGCGGTCAAGCCACTTTTCATGGCGTTGCGCCTGTTGGCTGCCCGCGTAGAAGTTTGACCACGGCTTGTCGCGCTTTTCCTGTTCGACGCGCTGGGTATGCTCGACCTCGGCGGCCAAGATATCGACCTGACGGCGGAGCCGCTCGGCGGCTTCTTGCGCGTTCTCCTCCCGTTCGGCTTGATCGGGAAGATCGACGCTCTCGCCATTGGCCAGATCGCGGGCAGTTTCGGCGGCGATGCGCTCTTGTTCGCGGGCCTCGCGTGCGGCACGGGTACGCCCGTCGAGTATCTTGTTGACTTCTTCGGGGTTGGTGCTGGGCGCGGCCTTGGGAACTTCCTTTGGAATTACTGGCATTGCTCTTTCCTTTCGGGTCATGGGCGGACGGCCATGCTTGATGACCGTCCGCCCCGTTGATTACAGGTTGACGTACACCTTCTTCGTCGACTCGGAGCTGGTCGAATACGCTTCGCGGGCAAAGAACCCGTGGGTGCTGGTCCCGATGAAGCCTATCTGTATTTGCGTGACTTTCGGCGTGATGTTGGGCACGGCATTGCCCGCGTCTGTCGCGTGAAGTTTGAGCCGGATATTCAGCACGTCGCCAGACACAACGTCAGTAGGCGTGATCTCGAACGTGTATTGCGCCTCGGTCCCGGTCAGGGTCTGTTGTGCGGTGGCGCATATATCGACGGTGGGGGCGGCGTGTCGATATATCTGGAAATCGACATACTGCGCACCGTCACCAGACGCGATCATCAGGGCCTTGACACGGATCGAGATCGGGGTCCCGTCATTGTATCCCTTCGGAACCTCGTACTGCATTAGCCCGTACCACGTCCCGTTCGTTCCGCCAACGTCAGCCCCTTGAATGGAGTGTGCGTCA
>Ga0208147_1000032_pt1 | contig 41541 bp, 61 predicted proteins | sample DEB3_08_DNA_FD_184520 | JGI IMG/M metagenome (GOLD analysis project Ga0208147, IMG submission 184520) | Aqueous microbial communities from the Delaware River and Bay under freshwater to marine salinity gradient to study organic matter... | ecosystem: Environmental > Aquatic > Marine > Coastal ... | reverse complement strand
ATCTACCTAGGAGATCCGGCCACGGTGAAGCGGAACGCCGCAAAGGCGCAGTCTTACGGCAAGCAATACCAGCAGGCGATGGAGGGATAGTGATAGATGCTCTTTTCGTGAAGCTAGACGACCAAGTCATGAGCCTTAGACGGGCGCAGGTCAATCAGCAGAAATACGGACAGGATGTGTTCTGCGAGATCCTGCGGGGGCTCAAGCACACCCTGTCTGAGATTGAGCAGATCAAGTGCGGCGGGCAGTTGTCTAGCCTGCCTAGCGAGGATGCGACCTAATGGAGTTCACAATCCGCTGCATGATCGCCGCAAGAAAGAGAGTGGGGTAGGGTAAGTGTGGTCTATCTTACGGGGTCAGGCGTCTATCCAGGGACATTGCCTGTGCTTACGGGGCATCCGATGATTGGAGCCCTATCAACGCCAGTCAGCCTTCGCCTGGGATATGTCGAGCAGTTCCAAGCGTGGGCAGCGGATAACGGGTGCTTTACGAAGCCGGAACGGTTTTCCATGCCCTGGTATCTCTCATGGCTGGCGCACATGGCAGGGATCGCGGGGAGGTGCCTGTTCGCCACGGCTCCCGATGTTGTGGGGGATGCCGCCGCAACTTGGGCGCGGTCAGAGCCGACCTTTGACGCCATCCGGGCCGCAGGCTACAAGGTGGCTTTGGTGGCGCAGAACGGGATAGAGGACATGGAGATAGACTGGCCCCGCTTCGATGCGGTCTTTATTGGCGGGGATACGGATTGGAAACTTTCCGGCCATGCCGCCGATGTTTGCCGGGAAGCCAAGAAGCTCGGCAAGTGGGTCCATATGGGGCGTGTCAATAGCTTGCGGCGGCTCGAAATCGCGGCCCAGTTTGGATGCGATTCGGTGGACGGAAACTACCTGGGCTTTGGACCCGACACGAATATCCCCAAGTTGTTGCGCTGGCTTGAAACGCTAAAGCGGGAACCTGTTTTGAACTTTGGAGGTCATCATGGATAGGCCGGGATGGAGAGAGTTGGAAAAAGCGTTTGCCTTTGCCGACAGGGAACCAGAGGGCAGTTTCGCAAAGTCACTAGCGAGGGAATTGCGGCACTACATGGCGAAATTCGGGACATTACCACTCCTTCTCCTGGCTCTGGCGGGGTGCTTTGTACTGGCTGGATGCACAAATGACGATGCCAGCCGGCGGGCATTGGACAACATGGGCTTTACTCAAATCGAAACGGGCGGGTACGCCATGTTTTCGTGCGACGAGAAAGACCGCTACAAGACGAAGTTTACCGCAACCAACTCCAACGGGAAGCGCGTTTCCGGCGCGGTGTGTTGCGGAATCTTCAAGAACTGCACAGTGAGGTTTGAATGGCCATGACCGTCAGCGGGGAGAGGGGGGAATACAAGTGTCCTCATTGCGGGCCCATCGCTCCGAGTCCGATTCCAGAAAGCGAGTTAAAGGATTGCAAGGAACGCATTGCGAAGCTGGATGCCGCCGCTAAAGGCTCCGTTCTGGCGCGGGGGAGGGTATAAATGAAGGTCCGTCTTACCCAACTGGACGGGGCGCTTCCGAACCTTGCGCTTATGAAACTCTCTCATTGGCACAAAGCGCAGGGTGACGAGGTTTTCTTTACACGCCATTCGTCGCGACAGCTATTCGACGAAGCCCCGGTTTATGATCGGGTCTACGGGTCTAGCATCTTCGGATTCTCAGAGCCAATCCGTAAGACTTTCCTTGCGGAGTTCCCCGGCGCGATTGTAGGCGGGACGGGCTTCGATTTCAAGACGACGGTAGAGGACATTATCGGAGGCGAGTACGAGCATTACGACTACTCCATCCGGCCTGATTACGCGCACAGCCTTGGATTCACTCAGCGGGGATGCCGCCTAAAATGCGGGTTCTGCGTCGTCCCGAAGAAAGAGGGAGCGCCTAAGTCCGTCAACACGATAGCCGAGATTTGGCGCGGGGAAGGCCACCCAAAGAACATCTGCCTGCTAGACAACGACTTCTTCGGCCAGCCCAGAGACCAGTGGCGGGCTAGGATCGCGGAGCTAAACGACGGCGGGTTCAAGGTCTGTTTCAACCAGGGATTGAATGTTCGGCTACTGGACGAAGAAGCCTGCGAGGCATTGGCGACGGTACGCTACTACGATGATAAATTCGCCAGCCGCCGACTCTATACCGCATGGGACAATCTCAAGGACGAGGGAATATTCTTCCGTGGCGTCGAAATGCTAAACCGCGCCGGAATCCCGTCCCGTCACTTGATGGTCTATATGCTGATCGGTTGGGACCCGTCCGAAACATGGGAGAGAATCTTCTACCGCTACGAGCGCATGGTGGCTGTCGGAATGAAGCCTTACCCGATGGTATTTGGTGACAGAACGCGAGCCATCCCGACCGGGAACCATCCGACGCCGCCGACAAAGACTCTAGGAAACTTCGCAGGATGGGTGATCGGACGCCTAGCGGAAACTTCCGAGAAGCGCGGTGGACGCCCTCTTGTCGAGTGGGCCGATTTCAGAAGTGGAAAGCGAAAGACAGCGCCCGAGTTGGCGCAGGGGAAACTATTTTGAACACATCCTTTCTTGACTCTCACCCCTCCCCCACCAAGCCGGCGGGGGGAGTGTGATGGAACTCAACCGCATCTACCAGGGAGATTGTGTTGAGTTCATGAGATCGCTTCCTGACAAATCAGTGGACCTTACGCTAACAGATTTTCCGTATGGGATCGGGGAGTCATACGCCTCCTTTGATGACTCCAGGGCAAATCTAAAGGCTCTGATTGATCGGGCGATGCCGGAAATACTGAGAATCTCAAAGCGGGCCCTTGTGGCGTGTGGGGTTGGGAATATGTGGTTATACCCTGAACCAACCTGGGTTCTGAATTGGACGACCCCCGCTGGCTCTGGATGCTCTCCGTGGGGGTTCTGCTGCTGGCAGCCAATCCTGGCTTACGGGAAGGACCCATACCTGTCCAATGGAGAGGGGCGGCGTCCAGACTCCTTCGTCCATACTGAGAGTTCTGAGAAAAACGATCACCCGTGCCCGAAGCCTCTCCAAATCTGGAAGAAGTTTCTACTTCGCGGCAGCAACATGGAGCCTGACATTATTTTTGACCCGTTCAGGGGGTCTGGGACGACAGCTATAGCCAGCGAGGAGCATAAGCGCAGATGGTTTGGGTGCGAACTTGAGCCGAAATATGTTGAGCTTGCGAACAGGCGAATCAACGCCTATAGAGCGCAGGGGCAGCTTTTTTGACCGCCGATAAATTCGCTGAGTGCGCCAACTGCGGCCACTTCCCATCACGCCATGATGGTGAGCGCGGCGTCCCTTGTGACGCCTGGCACCCGAATGGGCCATGCCCTTGTCCTGGGTGGAAGGACCATAAGAAAGTGGTAGCTGCTGTCCCTTGGGGATCGTCTAGGAAGGACCTACAGGGATGACCCCCTCACCCCCTGCGGGACTTGGGAGGGGATTTCCGTTTACGGGCAGGCCGTTGCCGTGGGTCAATGGCGTCTTTGGCGTAGTGCTTGCGGTAGAACTCGCGGGATCCGTAGCGGTTGGCGCAAACCCGGACGCCGTCAACGGGCGGGCAGAAACGCTGATACCAACGCTTCTCATTGAAAGGCTTCCCGCAGGTCAGGCAATGCTTCACCTAGATACTATAACCCAGGAATCCGCTTGCGTCAATGATGTCATTAGGCCTTGACGCTGGAATGGCATACTGATATAATTAGGCCATGAACGAAACGAAAGAGAATCGCAAGGTCCACACGCTCTCCGAGAACGGGGAGCAGTTCTATTCCATCGTTGACCACAACGGAAATTTCGTAGCCAAGACCTACTCCATGCCCGAGGCGGTTAGAATCGCGGCGATTCCTGAAACCATCCAGGCCGTGAGCGATTTGCGCCATGTGCTAAACGAGAACCTGGAAAGCGCCTCCGCTAATCTCTACGCCTTCGGAGTGGTGAGGAAGGCTTTGAATGATCGCGTTCCTGGCCCGGACTGGGACAACATCATCCAGGCGATTCAGGACGAATACAACCGCGCACAGGAAGTTCTGGCGCTAACCAAGGCGCAGGGAGCCTAGCGCCATGAGAGAGAGTGACTTGCCGCCTGGATGTTCGGTGTCGGACATTCCGGGCAACGGGCCGGACGACTTCGACGCCGAGGATTGCCCCTTTTGTGGGATGGATTGCCCGGATCACCACGACGACGGGAACGATATGCACTGGATTGAGTGCCGGGGATGTGAGGCAATGGGTCCGGCGAAAGACACGCTGGATATAGCGTTGGCGGCGTGGAACCTCCGCGCCTCTCTATCCGCCGCCCTCTCCCGCGAGAAAGCGGCGAATGAGGCGTTGGTCAAGGCTGACGAAGCTATTGGAGCCTGGCTTCACCAGTACGCTGGAGAGTTCTGCGACGAGAAGCGAGTCAAAGAACACGCCGCGAGAATCAAAGCCGCTGGCGGGACACTGGCCTACATAAGCGATGTTCACGGCCAAGTTAGAGCCGCCCTGTCTCCCATCCAGCCGCCCACCCCGGAGGAAAAGAAATGAGCGAAGCCACGATAGAAGCCATGCTCTCAATCGTCATCTGGGCAGGGTCAACGCTGTACATGGGGATGTGCATTTATGATTGGAGATAAGCCATGACCGACCTAGAATCCGAGAACGCGCAACTGCGGGAGAGGCTGGCCCAGCTACAGCATAAGTGGGATACACGCAAGCGCCATGCCGGGGAAGTTCATGCTCTTTTCCATGAGGCGACAAAGGACAGCCAGTGGCAAATCGCCATGCACGGTCCCGATGAGGTTGACCCTCCTGCGCTCATGCGTCGGGTAATCGGTGCGTGGGAAGCATCAAAAGCCGCCCTCGCCGCCCTAGACCGTGAGGCCAAGCCGTGAAGGAGAACATGGAAAAGAAAGACGAGTTTGAAGATGATGCCGTAAAGATTTGGAAGCGCATCCACGAAGAACGCGCCATGACTTCCGATGTGGCCATGATTAAAGCCGCCCTGCGCCAAGCCCATGCGCGGGGACAGAAAGAAACTTTTGAATGGTGCGCCTCTGCTGTCCGGGCAAATACACGATACAAGGACGGCGGATACCTCGGACGCCTGTTCACTTTGAAAGCCGCCGCCATCACGGAGGGGAAGTAGATGACTTACGGAATGCCTCTAAAGGTTGAGTTTGATGTGGCGAACACCAAGGACATAGAGATTCAAACGCTAGACCTTCTTTGTCAGGTCATGCGGCGATTCTCGCACGATAGGCCGATGCACCCTGACGATGAAAAGCGCGTGGCCGCTTGGTTCGCTTCAAGGTACTCCCGATGACCCCGCCCAGAACTGCGCGGGAGGTGATCGCGAATACCACCGAGTCTGACACTTGGGACAGGACATGGCTTCTTGGAGATTTCATGGCGGGCAGAGTGCTTGCCGCGCTCAAAGCGGCCGGCTACGAGGTCAGGAGGAAGAATGGAATACGATAAGATCGGGTCTAGAATCATCCTGGGCCAATGGATTAGAGAGTGCCGGGAACTGGCGGTAGGTCGGGCCTGTAACGGCACTTACATAAACGATGGCGATGTGATTGGACTGCTAACCGGGATTCTGAACCGTAAAGCTCATGAAGAAGTGGATACGCAGTACAGGAGCCAGAAATGAAGAAGCCCAAGCGCGTGGTGTTGGGGGTGGGGGAGTGAATATCCCTGACCGCTACTGTTCAAGGCACGGAGTTAAGATGACGCCAGGAGAGCCGCGAATCACATACGACAAAAAAAGCGGCAAGCCCGACTTGATCTGGGTTACATACGAATGCCCGCACTTCTGGAGCCACTTCTTTGACAGTCCAATATTCGACGACAAGCGCGAACTGTTTTTCCCATCGGAGTGCGCGTGAAGGACCTACGCAAGCGCAGGCAGCAGCGCAGGCTGGAGTTGGGGAAGCACAATTCCCCCTGGGGCTGGCAAATCCTGTGGGCCAAAACTCCCCACTACGCCGGGAAGATCCTCCACATTACCAGAGGACGCAAACTCTCCCTCCAGTACCACATGAAAAAGTGGGAAACAATCCTTGTATTACAGGGCAAATTGACGCTATGGCTAAAGGGGTACAAGCAGTCGTTGAGAGAGGGGGACTCTTACGACATCCCGCCTGGGACGATACACCGATTTGAGGCGAAGCATGGGGATGTGGACTTGGTAGAGGTCAGCACGAACCATCTTGACGATGTGATACGGCTCCAAGACGATTTCGGGAGGGTCTAGTGCTTATCGCTATCGCCATCCTCATAGGTCATCTCATTGGGGCCGTTCTGGGGTTCAAGGCCGCCCAGGCTGTAATCGAATGGCAAGACAGTCGCGAGAAATAAAAGCGCCGCCAAGCGTGGCTGGACTATCTCAAGACCGAGAAATAGCCGGGCATGAGCACTACGGCAAGAAGGCAACCTGCATCATCTGTACGAACTAGAGAGGCAAAGGAGGGGAATCTGACTGACGCACTTCGCAAGGAAATCGCTGAGAGGTTCGCGCACTTGCTATTCAAAAATCGGCCCAAGATGACCAAGAAGAAAGCCTACGCCGTCATCTTCGCGGAATACGACGGGTGCAGCTCAAAGAGCGTCCGTCGGTACTGCGCCCAATTCGGCATTGAGATAATGTAGCTGTCCATTATTGTCCGTTTTTGTCCCTGTTAGAAAACAAGTCACCCTGTTAAACTAACTGCGGGGAAGGTAGAGAGGGGCGGACCCACTGTTTTATGGGTTCGCTTCTCTCTCTCATTTTCGGGGACTCGCCCCTCTCCCACCCCACGAGCCCCACCCCGTCCAGCTCGCCCTGGGCGGGGTTTTCTTTTTCCCACCGTGGTCCTTTGAGCCAAGAATTCGGCATGGGAGCGGTGGCCCTTTGATTCGACTGAGCGGCTACATGGAAGGGCTGAAGCATTTCGCCCACCACATTAACGCCCAAGGCAAGAACCGCAAAGAGTTGATCCGGGATATCTCCCAGAAGATTCTGGCGGTTAGAGACATGAAACCATTTGAGCCTATTAGGAATCGGAAGGCTTGAGAGCAAATGTTCAAACCTGGGCAGAGCGGAAATCCTGGTGGTAGACGCAAGAAATCCGACGAGCAAATCAAGTTTGAGAGACGGTGCCGAGAGTACATGGACACTTTCGGCTTCGACAAGATTAGAAATTGGGCCAACAGCAACGACGCCAAGAAATCCCAATGGGCTCTAGATCGGATGCTTGAGTATGGATTCCTTAAACCCGCCCAGTCCCTTGAAGTTACCACCCACGATGAAGCTGGCGCATCTCCTGAGGAGCTTGCAAGCCAATTGGCCGCAGCTATCGGAGACTCAGCGTTTGGAAGCAGCCAGAATCCTAGCCCAGATCAAGTGGAGCCGGGAAAATGAGGGGCTGCGCTGGTTTGTCCCGCATGGCGGGCAAGAGCAGTTCATCGCCTCTATTGACCAGGACACCCTCCTGTCAATCTCTGGTGCCGGTAACGGGTGGGGGAAGTCAGAGGTGTTAGCCGCCCTCCTGGCCGCCGTCATGTGGCCTAGCCTGGCTTCTGAGGGGCTTAGAGTCCCGCTATTCCAGAACTGGACCTACCCAAAGCGGGCTAGGGTCTATTCTACCCCTGCTGAGTTGGCTGAGATTGGTTCTCTCCAAACCGCGATCGCCAAGCTATTTCCCAAGGGGCGATACCAGATATCCAAGGGGCTCTATAACTACCCCTCAGTCTTTACGACGGATACCGGCTGGGTCCTGGACATGTTCAGTTACGAGCGCCCCGCCAAGGAAGCGGCTGGTCCGAATATCGGCTTCCAGGTGCTTAACGAGCCGCCTCCCGAGGACCTGTACAAAGAGGCTGTCGCCAGAAGCCGCGCCGGTGGGATTATCGTCGGAGGGATGACATCGCTCAAGGATGAGGTGTGGGTGGTTGATGGGCTTCTAGCCAAGCACGACGGCAAGACCGTTAAGGTCCGGTTCGGAAATAGCTGCGAGAACTGCATCGAGCATGGGAAGAACGGAAATCTCAAACATTCCCGCATCATGCAGATCCTTGACCAGTTCGACGACCCGGACGAGAAGGAAGCCAGGTACACTGGCAAACCCCTTTCCACCTCTGGCCGGATCATCAAGACCTTTGACCGGAATGTCCATGTGGCTAAAGAGCCCATCATCCCGCCTACTTCTGGCGTCTCGTTCTTCCAGGCCGTAGACCCTGCCGGTGGCAAGCCGTTTGCCATTCTTTGGGCGTTTGCTGACATCGCGGGGAATGTGAAGGTCTTCGACGAGTGGCCCAATTACAAGTTCTTCGGAGCCAAAGACCCCTGCCTGACGGTCAGCACCTACAAAGAGATTTTCCAGACCAAAGAGGCTGGTTTTCGCGTGGAAACCAGAATCATGGACAAGAGGTACGGCAACACCTCCCACAAGCCGGGAGCCCCGACCCTCCGCGAAGACTTCTCTAACCTCAATGTGGAGTTCCAGGACTCCTACTCCGTCGGTGCGAATGTCGAGGAGGTGCAGACGGGAATCCTCAAGATTTTGGAATACCTCAAGTACGACAAGACCAAGCCGATTGATTCCGCCAACCACCCGAGGCTTGAGATATCCCCGACTTGCACCAACCTCATTGCCTCTCTTGAGCGGTGGACCCGCGATCCCGATACCCTCAAGCCTTTAGACAACCACTTCAAGGACTTCCCGGACGCCCTGAGATACCTGCTCATGGCCGATCCCAGGCATGAGGTCCCGCTTGTGTGGGAGAGGGAAGCGGGCGCGGCGTACGGGGTGAACACCCTCTCATGAAAATCGTGATGCCCGAGTCGGTGAGGCTTCGTCTGACGCGGCTAGAGAACATCCTGACCGCCGCTCAAATGACGCTAGAGGACATCAAGGCTGAGTTTTGCCAGTGCCCGGATGTGAAGTGCGCCGAGTGTGACTGCCAGGAGTGCAAGTGAGGCTCACCTACAAGCAGCCCGAGCAGAAGATGGAGCGGCACCATGGGATTAAGTGTTGGACCTGCAACCGGCTGCTGGCTTCCAAAGCCTCATGCAAATCCCACCAAGGTCATGATGTGACCTATCTCAATTTAGACGGAACGAGGGCTGATTGACGGAAGAAGATAACGAGAAGAAGGCGCAAGAGAAGTTGGACAAGCAGCGGATGGAGGATTTCAAGGCCCGCCAGAGGAAGCAAGTCCTCAACAAGCTCCTGTTCCCCAATGGATAACCAGGACACGATTTTAAGCCGGGATGAAATGCTCAGCCAGTTGCACGAGCATTGCGTCCAGTTCCAGAAGGAATCCGCCTCCTGGCGTAAGAACTCATTTGAGAGCCAATGGGCGAGGTGGCAGAGAAACGCCGACTCTATCTTCGACCCTGAGATTTCAAAGAAGAAAGAGCCCTGGCAGTCTAGAGCCTTTTGGCCGATCACCCCGAGCCACCGTGAAAACGCCCAGGCGCAGCTTGTAAAGACTGAACTCGGCCCAAACCCCCCGCTCGAGATGAAGGCGAGGGACGGAATCATTCCGGTCGAGATGGACCAGTCCGAGATTATCCGTGACCTCATTTTGAGGGAGCGCGAGAAGTCCCGCTATCCGGTTGGTCGCAATGATGTGGTTGAGGATAAGACCACCTACGGTTCCGGCTTCTGCCGGATGTACTTCGACACTGTGATCGAGGACCGCCCTGTTAAGGTTCCTGTCTTTGAGGAGCCGACCGTCTTCAACCCCGCTTCCATCATGCGGCACATGTCCGGTCAGCCCATGCAGGTTGGTGTCCGTGAGGAGATGCAGCCCACCGTCATTTACCGGGGCGTGCGCTTCCAGCATATCTCAATTTGGGACATCTTCCCCGATCCCAAGGCTCTCCAGATCAAGGGCCACGCGATTGCCTATCGCTGCCGCCTGACCTACGGGGACATCGTAAAGGGTGTCCAGGAGGGCTACTACCTCCCGGAGTGCCTTGAGAAGCTCAAGGATGTTTCCTCTGCTGAAGAGACGCCGGAAGACCAGAGACAGGTCCAGGTTGATCGCGGGATTGCAGACTCCAATGTAAAGCGGACGGACTACCAGAAGAACCTTGAGTGCTTTGAGTTCTTCGCCAAACTGCCGAAGAAGTGGGTTCTCATCAACGGCCAGGCGATTGACGACCCTGAGAAGCTGGTCCCCGCCCGCATCATCTTCCACGAACTGACGCCCATTTGCGTCGAACTGTCGGATGAGTACGACGGCGAGCCGCCTATCTACAAAGACGACTATATGCCAGTCGCTGGGCAGTTCTATGGTCGCGGCATCCCTGAGATGCTCAAGGATGTCCAGCTGGTCACAAATGAGGAAATCAACCAGCGATTGGATTCTAAGGCGATCACCCTTAACCCGATGTTCGCCGCCCTGGAGAAGAATGTCGTAGACCCCCGCGACTTCATCTCTAAGACCGGAGGTGTGATTCGCCTGAAAGCGAAGGACGGAGTGACGGACATCCGCCAAGCCTTCATGCGGATTGACATGGGGACCATTGACCGGGCCGCTTTCATCGAGCCCCAGGAGTGGGAGCGGGCGGCACAGGAGCGGACCAGCGTCACCCGTGGAACGATGGGAACGGCGGGACAGGTAAAGGACGCCAACCAGACGCTGGGCGGGATGGAAATGCTCCGTCAGGCAGCCGGCGAGAAGTTCCTCTACCTCGGGATGCTGTCTGAGTTCCGGTTCCAGTACGAAGTGAACAGGGCTTATTACAAGCTCATCTACAAGAACTACAACCAGGAAGATTTGATGATGGCCCTCGGGCCGGAGAGGGCGAGTCAGTTCATCCCCATGACCCCGGAGCAGGTGGAGAACTCCTACCAGTACATCCCCACCGGGATCTTCACGATGGAGAATCGGTCCTTGCGGCAGGCCAGGATCGGCCAGTGGGTCCAGCGGTACGGGATGATGCCGTGGGCCAATGTCCTTGGAGCCGCGAAGGCAGAACTCAATACGGCGAACGAGGACCCGAAGCTCTTTATCCTGCCTGAGGCTGACGCCATGCAGATTATCGCCAGATCCGAGCAGATGGCGTCGAACATGGCGGCGAAGTCTGCCCAGAGCGCGCCTCCAGAAGGCCAGATGCAGGCAAACACGGAGCCGCCTAAGTGACGGTTGAAAAAGCCCAAGCCGTCGCAGCTGTCCTCCAAAGCCCCGGATGGGCGGTCATTGTCGAGATGCTTGAGCAGATGCGGGATGCGGAGTTTGACCGGCTTGAGGGGATGATGAACCGTCCCGAGACATTGACGGGTAAGGCTGCCATCCGTAGCGCCGCCCGTCGTAGAGCCCTCAAGGACTTCCGTGAGGAAGTGGAGGACGCAATCAAGATTTTGAAGCCCCTAACCAGTGATGGCGGGGATTCTAGCAGTGATCGGGCGGCCATCGGCCTAACCCCAGGAGAGTAAATGGAACAAGTCCCGGAAGCGAGCCCTACTGTAGCACCGTCTAGCGCCGAAGCCGCCGCTTTGGCGATGCCTGACAACATCAATGAAGCCTTGGCGCAGATTGCCAGGGAGCAAGGTGTCCAGGTTGATGGCGTCGGAGTGGTGACGAAGGCGGCACCTCCCCAGGTTGCCCAACCCCAACCCCAAGCCGAGCAGCAGGTCCAAGAGCAGCCCGCTCCCGAAGCTCAGAAAGTCGAAATCCCGGACAAGTTCAAAAACCCTGATGGAACGGTGAATGTCGAGAAAGTCCAGAAATCCACGGCGTCTGCCGAGGAGATGGTGGCGAAGTTTCTGGCATTGGAAAAGGAGGCGCAGCGGGCTCAGAATCGAGTGAACAACCCGCCGCCCACTCCACAGCAGCAGTTGACCCCGTTGGAAGTCCAGGTCGCGCAGGACCTTCTTAACGAGGCGGCGGCTCTTGGCAAGCCTATGGAGCAGGCCCACGCGATTGCACAGGCCCGCATTCTCACCAAACTTGTCGAGGCAAAGCACAATGCCGACATGAGCGCCACCGAGACGCTTAGGCAGAAAATGGAGGATAACGAGAGGTCCAGGGAACTCCAGGGACTCATCCAGGATGATGCGTGGCTTCTGACTGACGACGCCCGCGCCACTCTCTGGAAGATTCGCCAGGAGAACCCCTGGATCAACCAAGCCCCCAAGCCGTGGGAGGCTGCTTACCAGCTTCACCGAGGCCGCACAGGACACGCGCCGCAGGTTCAGACGCCCACTCCCCAGGGTCCCACAGCAAAGGCCCCGCCTACGCCAGTGGGACCGGTGACGCGAGTCCAGAAGACGATTGACCCGAATGATAAGCGAGCCCTTAACGAGATGCCCATGAAGGATTTGGAAGCCCTCGCTAAGAGCCTTATCCCCGGTCTTCGTCTCAACCGATAAATGGGTGTCGTAGGATAAATGGCCGACCAGAATACCAGCATTGTCACGGGTGATAACCTGCTGATGGTGCTTTTCAGCCGCAAGGCGATCAAGGCTCTGCACGAGAAGGTCGCTTATTACCAGCTCGCGGAGAAGTTCCCGCTTCCGCCCGGTTCCGGTACGCAGATGACCTGGAACGGTTGGCGCAAGATCTCGGCGGCGTCGTCCACGCTGGCGGAGGCTTCGTCCAACTCTGCCGTCAACCTGTCGTCTCGTAAGGTCAATGTCACCATTGCCTCTTACGGACGCCATGCGAAGATCACGGACCTCGCTGAGTTGACCTCCATCATCGCCCCTGTCGAGGGCGCGGTGACGGAACTCACGCAGTCCGCCGTCCTCACGCTGGATAATGTCATCCAGCTTGCGGTCTTCAAGAATGTGCTGGCCCAGGTGGGTCAGAACGCCGATGTGAAGTCTAAGCTCCTGTCCGGTTGGACGGCTTCTCTGGCGTCTTCGTTCTGCGCCAATACGGGCACGAGCAACAAGAGCCGCCAGTTCGGCTTCCCGGTGGTCTTCGGTACGACTTCCGCTAACCGCCTGTCGGCGGCTACTGGAGCGTCCGTCTCGTCTCTCCCCGGCCCGATCCTTCTGCGGAAGATGTCCGCCCGCCTGAAGCGTCTGGCTGTCGAGCCTACGGGTAACGGTAAGTTCGCTGGCGTCTGCCACCCGAACTTCGTCTCGGGTCTGTTCGCCAACCCGGACTACAAGCAGTACATCCTCAACTACGCCGAGGGTCCGCGCGAGTCGGTGTTCAAGGGGATGATTACGCATACCATCCACAATATCGAGCTGGCTGAGTCTCCCAACCAGCCTCGGTACGCTTCGTCCGCCCTGTCCTGCAACCCGGTCTTCGCTTGCGGCCGTGGTGCGCTGGGCGTGGTGGAGCTTGGTGGTGGTATGGAAATCATCATCAAGCGCCCCGGCCCGGAGACTGTCTCCGAGCCCTATAACCTCAACATGACGGTGGCCTACAAGTTGCGCTCTGTCGCGGCGGTTCTCAATCCGTCGTGCGGCGTGATCGGCCTGCCGTCCGTGGAGCGGCTGTAAATGATCGGGGGCCAGGATAAGTCCCGGGCCTGGCCCCCTTTCCTTTCTTCCAAGGAGACAAAATGAAACTTTTTTTTACCCTCACTATCGTACTGGTGTTCGGAGCCATCGGACGGGCGGTTAATCTGGTCTACGCCGATCAGGTTAATCCGGCGTCCAATGTGCTGGCTGATACGGCGGCCACGGCTAAAACCATCGTCCTCCGTGATTCCAGCGGTCTGATTGATCCGGGTTCGATTGATACCGATTCGATCAATGCCCAGTCTATTGATACGGGCAAGCTTCTTCTCGGTGGTGGAGTGGATACCCAGAAGTTCGTCTGCGTCCACCCGTCCCGCAATCGCTTTGGCCTTGCCACGCCTGCCCAGGTCGCTGCGGGGATTTGCCCCTGAAGCTCAACCTCGGAGCCAGGACTAGGAAGATTGAGGGATTCCTCTAGGTGACAAAAGAGCAGAAAGCCGCCTACGACAAAGCCTATAGGGCGGAGAACCGGGAGCGCCTGGCGGCGTTAAAAGCCGCTTGGTTTGTGGCGCACAAAGAGCGGGTATTAGCGGCTGAACGCGAAAAATACAAGTCACTTGGTGAAGAAGAAAAACAGCAGCGTAACGCAAAGTCAATTGAATGGCGCAAACGGAACCCGGAGAAGGCGAAACAGATAATGCGGCGGTGTTACGAGAAGACCAAAGAGCGACGGCAGGCGTACCAAAAAGCCTATCGAAAAAACAACAAAGGCAAGGTAAACGCAAAAACCATGCTCCGTATCGCCAGAAAAAGAATGGCGTCACCGCCGTGGGTGGATAAGAAGGCTATCGAGGCATTGTACGAACGGGCCGTTTTTGTAAGCAAGGAAACCGGCGTAATGCACCATGTAGACCACATCTACCCGCTTGCTGGAAAGACCTTCTCCGGGCTCCATGTGCCGTGGAACCTCCAAATACTAACGGCGTCTGAAAATTGCCGGAAGGGGAACCGTATCCACCCATGAAGCTGAATCTGGGTTCAAGGGATCGCTCAAAGGTCGGCTTTGTGAATATGGATATTGACGATCACCCAGGAGTGGACATTGTTGGCGATGTATCTGACCTTTCGCGCTTCGCTGACGGTTCTGTTGAAACAATCCTGGCATCTAACATCCTTGAACACTTCCCGCATCCCAAGGTGAGGTCAGTCCTTGCTGAGTGGGTGCGCGTCCTGGCTCCGGGGGGACTTCTCTACCTCAGTGTCCCCGATTTCCGCAGAACGGTGGACATCTACCTTCACATGGGCCTACAGGATTGGGTCCAGAACTTCCTGATGGGGGACCAGGGTTATGCGACTGCTTTTCACTACTGCCTGTTCGATGAGGACCGGCTTACTTCACTGATGGAGTCTGTCGGGCTCAAGGACATCCTGCGACTTGACTTCATGCCCTTCGGAGAAGACTGCGCCAATATGCTGTCCAACCTGGACGGGAAACCAGTCTGCCTCAACATGAGAGGGGTCAAGTGATCGGCTCGTTCACTCTGGTAAAGAATGAGGCCCGCTGGCTTGGAGCCCACCTGGCCTCCTGGCTGCCGGTCCTAGATCAGTTGGTGTTCTTCGACGGCAACTCAGAGGACGGTACACAGAACCTCATCAAGCAGTTCCAGCGGTTCCACCCCGACGGTAAGAAAATCATCCTCCTCGAGGACAAGGACCCCAAGGACCTCCAGGATGATTATGTGCGGATCTTTAACGAGTGCCTGCACACCCTAGAAACGGATGTAGCCATCTTCACCCACCCTGACATGATCTGCGCCGACCCCGGCAACCTGCGGGAGTTCGACGGGATTTCGGCCACGGTCCAGATGGAATCCTTCGCCGGGAATCCTGGCGGGAAGGTCTACAAAATCAACGGTCGGGCTGAGCGGTGGAAGAACATCTACCGGCTGAGAAACCCGGACCTTGGTCTTCACTACTTCGGCCACTACGGGGCGGCGAACGAGGATTGCTACTTCTCAGCCATCACCGGGGATAAGCACGATTTCTACGGCCCCGTCTTTGAAGCGTACCCCTACAGTGTCGAGCATACGACTTGCAAGGTCCTCCACTACTCGGATGTCAGGACCATTGAGAGAAGGCTGGACCGGATGGTGAAGTGCCTGATTAACCAGGGTGCCACGCCCGAGGAAGCGTTTGAGCAGGCGTCCACCCACCCGCGGGTGACGCTCAAGAATGGCGGCGGCTTTTCGTTTGCCCTGTCTGACTACCACCCCATCTTCAAGACCTGGGAGGACTCTCTGTGCGTAAAGTCCTAGTCCCCGGTGGTGCTGGTTTTCTCGGGAAACATCTCGTCTACCAACTCAAGGACCGGGGGTATCGGGTTTTCGTGGCGGATCGGGAGACGGATCTCAACCATGTCGAGCGGCCGGATGTCGTGATTAATCTGGCTGGTTTTGTTGGGGGAATCGAGTTCAACCGCAGCCGCCCAGTAGACCTGTTCCTCCAGAACTTCATGCCTGGGATGAAGCTCCTGGAGTTCGCCAAGCACTGGAAGTCAAAGTTCATCCAGATCGGATCGGTCTGTGAGTACCCCAAACTGACCCAGGTCCCCTTCCTTGAGGATCACCTTTGGAACGGATACCCGGAGGAAACCAACGCCCCCTACGGCATCGCCAAGCGGTCCTTGGGCGTCCTGGGTAATGCGTACGCAAACCAGTACGGGTTGGATTACACCCACATCATCTTGAGCAACCTCTACGGGCCCGGGGATGACTTCTCTGACTCGGGTCATGTGATCCCCGGCATGATTCGCAAGTTCTCAGACGCTAAAGACTCGGTGACTTTATGGGGGACCGGGAAAGCGACTCGTGAGTTCCTCTATGTCGAGGACGCCGCCGACGGGATCATCTCCATGATGGAGAGGTACACCGGCACCGACCCCGTAAACCTAGGCTCGGGAGAGGAAATCTACATTTCCAATCTGGCGTGGAAGATCGCCCGCCTCATGGGCTACTCCGGGGAAATCCGTTGGGACCACGAAAAGCCAAACGGTCAGCCCCGCCGCGCCGTGGATACCTCAAAAGCCTCCGCTTACGGATGGTGCGCCAACACATCCCTAGATTCTGGACTGTCGAAGACTATCAAGTCGTTCAAGGAGTCACTTGCTAATGCCTGACATCTCGTTTGTCGTCCCTGTCTATGAGCCCTCCCTGGACTTACTGGGTAAGTGCGTCAAATCCCTGGTTGACCAGTCGCTTAAATCCTGGGAGGCGATCTTTGTCCTAGACGGAGAGAATGACAGTGCGGCGCAAGTGATTCGTCGGGAGATGAAGAAGTGTCCCAACCACTACAAGATCGTGGTCCAGGAACACTCCGGGGTCCAGCGGGCGCGTAACGAAGGTTTCAAGCACACCACGGCTGACATCCTCTGCTTCCTTGACTGCGATGTCCTCATCGAGCCAGAGGCTCCCAGGATGTGGGTGGAGCAGTTTGAGAGGCACCAGGATATCGGATTCATCTACTCCGGTTACAAGTTCCTAAACGAGCAGGGGGCGATCAACTCTGAGCCTTTCGATCCCTGGACGCTGAGAATCCGCAACTACATTTCCACCTGTTTTCCCATCCGCCGCAAGTTCTACCCCGGCTGGAATGAGAGCCTGAAGTCCCTTCAGGATTGGGATTTCTGGCTGTCTGCCGTCGAGAAAGGAGCCGTGGGAAAGTTTGTGGAGGGATATGCCTTCTCTACTGCCTACCCGACGCAGAAATCAATCAGCGGTCAGGGGTGTACGCCCGAGGCGTGGCTGGAGAGGGTCAACGCCGTCAAGAAGCTCCACAACCTCCCGGAGAGAGACATTTGCGTCTCCTCTCTCCAGGCTAAGCATGAGGGGATTTTCCTGGCAAAACTCATCGGCGCGGACTACCAGGATGTCCCCAACCAGAAGCCCCACAACTACAAGACCATCCTTCAGTTGGGGTTCTCCTTCCTGCCGGGCAAGTATGAACACCACATCGCCATGTTCACGGAGAAGACCAGGAATGTCCTTTTCTGGACCTCCGAGTCTATCGCTGAAATCCGTACGATGCACAACTGGGAAGCCCTTGAGAAGTACGGGGCCAAACTCAACGAGGTCTGCACCCAGTTCGTCGAGGATGAGGCGGCTCAAAAAGCATTAAGCCCCTTCTTCAAGACCCAGGTTTGCCCGCTGCCTCTTGCGATCCCGGAGGTCAAGCCTCTGCCAAAGGATAAGCGTTTCCTGGTGGACATCAACGCCAACTACGGACCTGTTCTGGATGTCCTGGCTAAGAGCCTCCCTGATGTCGAGCTTGAGCCTATCGGTGACTCGGCAAACCTCAACGACTATACAGGGCTTGTCTACTTCCACCCGGATAGAACGACCTCTCCCAACATGAAGCGCGCCGCCCTCCTAGGCCGGGCGGTCGTCTCCACAGTCCCAGGAGATTTTACGGGCTTTGTGGACCCCGGCCAGAGTCTCGATAAGTTCATCCCAGCCGTGACCAACAGAATCCGATCTCTCGCCTACAGCGGACCGGATAAGAAAGCCATCTCTTTCTACCGGGAGCAGTGCAATGTCGAGAAGTTCAAGGAGTGCATCAATGCTTAAGGCTTCCATCGTCATCCCTGCTTTTAACGCCGCGGGCTGGATTGAGCCTGCTATCGAGTCATGCCAAAAGCAGACCTACCCAAACCTTGAGATTGTGGTGGTGGACGACTGCTCCACCGACACCACGCCACTGGTGCTGGACTACCTCGCTGGTAAGGATAAGAGAATCCATGTTTACCGAAATGAGAGGAACATTGGGCGCAGCGCGAGCCGTAATCTGGGTAATGCATACGCTTCGGGCGATGTTCTCCTGGTCCTAGACGCCGACGACCTGGCCTACCCGGATCGGGTCAAGCTCTCCGTTGAGAAGCTGAAGAAAGCCGAGTTTGTCTACGGCTCAATGGACGCGATGGATTGCCTCGGCAACAAGCAAGGCACCTACCACGCTGATGTGTTCACCAAGGAACGGGCACTGTCTCGTGGTGTAAACGGAATCGTCCATTCCTCCTGCGCCTACCGGAAGGAAATCGCGGAAAGGTTCAAGTACGACACCGGCGAGATTTCCAGCCTGGGTCTTGATGACTGGCGCTTCCAGCTTGAAGCCCTCTTTGCTGGGGTTAAGTTCGACTTCATCCCGCAGGTGATCGGTGCCTACCGTGAACTGTCTACCGGGATCTCAAAGACTAGGGACCAGAAGCGGGTGGAAGTGGTGAAGGATCGCCTTCTGTCCCAGTGGAAGGTGGCGGCTTGAAGGCGCTTTTTGTAGCGACGGGTTCCACCTCGATTATGTGGTGGAGATTCCAGAATTTCGCGGAGATCGCCTGGGACCGTGGTCTTGGGACCCTGCTTAACCCCCTGTGGCGCAAGGACCTCAACACCCACCAGGACTGGCAAGAACTGATGCCTGGGATGCCCAGGTATGACGCCTTCTTCACCAGAGCCTTTGTCCCGTCCATCAATTCGGGAATCAAGAACGGTGCCGAAGCGGTGGTCTTCCAACTTGGGCATACCGAGGGAGCCTTAGACCTGTTCCTGTCCATCAAGGAACTCTACCCGGAACTTCCGCTCTACACCGAGTTAGACGACTTGGTGACGGCGGTCCCGACCTTCAATGAAGCCTTCGGCCACTACAAACCCGGTGCCGCTGGACGGTCCTTTGCCATCAAGCAGCTAAAGGAGTCTGACGGGCTTATCGTCTCCACCCCGTACCTCAAGGAAGCGTACTCGGAGTTTAACGAGAACATTCATGTGGTCCCGAACTCCATTGATTTCAAGTTCTGGGGGAAGGCCCGAAGGAAGTCTAAACCTGGAATCAGGATCGGCTGGGCCGGTGGTTCGGGGCATGAGGGGGACTTTGATGTCCTCCGGGATGTCATCCCCTCCATCCTGGACAAGCACAAGGAAGTGACCTTCGTCTTCGTCAACGGCCCCGCCGCAACCGGACTTCCGCAGTGGATGAAAGGTCTAAAGGGAATCGAACACCACGCCAAATGGGAGCCGATCATGAGATACCCGTCCATGATTGCATCTCTTGATTTCGACATCGGAATCGCCCCCCTAGTTGATTCGGCTTTCAACCGTGGGAAGTCCAACCTCAAGTGGTTAGAGGGGGCCGCTTTGGGCTACCCCGTCATCGCGTCCAAAGTCGGTCACATGAAAGAATCCGTCACTTCCGGCCATGACGGGGTTCTGTGCGAGACGCCTGAGGAGTGGGAGAACGCGCTAGACGCCCTCATCACCAATAAGAAGTACCGCAAGTCCCTGGCGATCAACGCCCGGCAGACGGTTGAGCAGAAGTTCAACGCCGAGAAGACGGCGGAACTTTACATCTCAGTTTTAAGAGAGGCCATCTTGAAAAAGAAGAAGCCTGAGTTTATGGGGGCTGCGTGAATCGCGGCAATATCAAGCAGTTGATGGCGAATTTCGCGGAAGACCCGGCGCAATCCAGGTTCTCCGGCCTCTACGATGACGCTTTGAACAGGGCGCAGGAGCAGTTCGCCCTTGATTCTAAGTGCCTGTGGAAAGACGCCCCGGCTTACAGCGTGGCGGTAGAGGATGCGGCCTATGATCTTCCCTCTGACTTCATGTGGGAAAAGCAGGTCTTGTTCGATGGGGTTGAACTCAAGCCCATCACCCGCGCCCGCATCCAGATGTTCTCGGAGAACGACTGGCAGACCGAGGACAAGGGGGACCCCAAGTTCTACCTGATTGACCCGGAGGAAGGGTCCAAATCAATCCGCCTCTACCCGATCCCTCAGGAAGCTGGGACGATGGTTCTGACCTACTACCCGCTCCCGGCAGAGTCCACGACCGACTCGGCGACTCCCCTTAACGGCTACACCCTCCTTTCTCAGTTCCATATCGGACTTGCGGCTTACGGGGCCTGGCTCTTGCTGATGAATGACCAATCCACCCCCGAGAAGTCTGTGAAGAAAGCGGAGTTGATGAAGATTTACTCCGACAAGGTGACGGAAGCTGTGGACCTGTTCAAGAACACCGCCTCCGCTCCACTGAGGATGCTTGGCGGCAGATATTGGCCGAGGGATGCGTGATTAAGCTCCTCCTCCTGGCGTCTCTCGCCTTTGGGCAGGCTGGTTTTGAGACCGTCGGCCAGTTCTCTGGCTTGAACGATACTGACAGCCCCGGGACCCTGACCACGCAGGCACAGGACGCCCTCAATGTCGAGACAAACCTAGCCGGGACGGCGATCATCAAGAGAAAAGGTTTCTCCAGGCTTGCGTCTCTGACCTACTCCACCGCCCCGGTCACTGGTTCTCACTCTTTCATTGACCTCAACGGAAATCGCCAGGATATCGTCTGCCAGGATCGGTACTGCTTCAAGTCCACCAACCAGGGGACTTTCCAGGTCTTTTTGTCTACCGCTGGTGGATCTGGGAATGTCCCCACCCGCTGGTCCTTCGTGGATATCGGGGGATATCTCTACGGTGCCAACGACTCCCGCGACCCCATCATGGAGTACGACGGCACCACCCGCAGAAGCCCGGCTACCATGCCCGCAGGCTCCATTCTTGAATTGACGACAGATCGCCTAGCCGTCACTGATACCACGGCTGACCCCAACACTGTCTATTACTCCCAGAAAGGTCTTTACACCAATTTCACGACCGGCCTTGATTCGGAGGACCCCTACACCGACGTCATTGGCACCCCCGGAGAACGAAATACTGGGCTCAAGCACTCCCAGGGTGTTCTCTACATCTTCAAGCAGACCTCTATTACTTCGTGCATTTTGGGCGACCAGTACAGTTCTAGATGCTCGCCTATCTCCAACACCATCGGCACCAACGACCCGGCCTCGATCATCGAGACCCCGCAGGGGATTTTCTTCCGTGGTCAGGATAGGGGATATTGGCGGCTGGACGACTCGGGGCTGACTCTCATATCCCGCGAAATCTCAAACCTAGTGCAGTCCCAGACGGCTGGATCTCAGCAGTCCAACACCCAGACCTCTCAGAGCGATTGGTCCGCCGCCACGCAAAATCCGTCTGGTTCGTGGGATTACACCACCAATTCCGGCTCCGTCTTCTCGACGACTTTCACCTTTGTAGACACCTCGTCGAATGACTTCGCGGCGGGAACGCTCTCCAATGTGTCCGTGACGGACAACATCGGCGGGATTTCTCTTTCCTCCGTGACCTGGCGGGATGATTTCGATGACGGCTCTTTTGCCGTCGGACAGGTGACTTGGACTACTACTGGCTGGTCTATGGGCTCCGGGCAGATGGCGACTAATGCCACCGTCAACGCCGCCACTGCGACACAGATCACCATCTCCTCAGGTTCGTGGCAGGTGGAATACAAATTCCAGCAAGGCGGCACTCCAATCCTTGATTTCTGCAACGGCTCTGGGGCGCTGTGCGTAGACTTCCGCTTTATCTCTAAGGGAAACGGTGATTTCTACTCCCTCAGGCTCAAGGGGACTGGTTCAAACTCCACCCAGGGGCTCCAACTGGTCAAGAATGTCTCCGGGACGGAAACGGTCTTGGCTGCCGCTCCGGTTACTCAGGCGGATAACTCGTGGAAGACCTACCAGGTGACTCGGGTTGGAGATGCAATCCACGCCTACCAGAGTGATGTCTTCATCTCATCGGCAACCGACTCGGCAATTTCCGGTGGTCAAACTTTCCTGAACATTGTCGGAAACCAGGACTTTTCCTCTCAGTTCATCCGGGGATTGTCAGTCTACCGCTACAACTCCCCTGGAAGGTTTGTCTCTCGGACTTTCACTTCCGCCTTCAACTCCCCGGTGTGGGGGACGCTCTCCTCCACCATGACCGTCAGCCCGGAGACGAACATAGCTTTCTACACCGAGGTCTCAAACGACGGTTCGGCATGGGATTCCCTGGTGACGACTTCCGACACGCTCAAGATCGGCTCCGCTTCAAAGAAATACATCCGATATACGGCAGACCTCACCTCCACGAGTAGCACAAAAACCCCTGTTGGTTTGGCCTTCGGGTTGTTGGGGGCGGCTACGGGTCAACTGACAACGCAGTGCATCTCCCCGGGGTCGGCGGTCACTTCCTGGGGGATTGTCTCTTGCGCCTTCACCGCGACCGGGAACCCGACGATTGGCATTGAGATTGCGACGGGGACGAGTTGCGGGACGCTGACTAACCCCTATGTGTCCCTGACGAATAACCAAACGATCACGGTGGACACAGCCGCTGCGATGAACCTTCGCTTCTCCTCGCTCATGACCTCGGCCACCGAACAGACCCAGATTGACTCCTGCTCGGTCTACTGGAACAACGGTGCCCCTGCTCCCCCGGTGTGGGGAGTTTTCGACTCGATCAGGAACGCCGTCTACTGGGCATCGTCCATCAACAACTCCACGACTAATAACCGCTTCCTGAAATACGACCTTGCCCAGAAGCAGTGGTTCCCGTTTGACCTCGCCGTCACTGCTCCAAAGAGAATCGGCACCGCCCTCTATTTCGGCTCCTCTACGGGAGGGTACTGGAACCTTTACGGCGGGGTGGATAACGACAACGGCTCCGCCATCAACGCTTACTGGAAGTCTAGGGACTTCAGCGGCTCTGACCCCTTCGTAGAAAAGAATCTAAATCGGATATCGGTGGTGGTCAGAAACCAGGGCTCTGGGACGCTGACGACGACCTACACGACCTCCGACAACAGGAGCGGGTCCTACTCCATCAATCAGAGTACGACCTCCGGGGTGGCGTATGTGCGGGCAAATTACGCCCTACCGCTGCTTAGCCCCTTTCAGTTCTTCAATGTCAAGTTTGGCAACAACTCAGGCTCACCGTTTGAAGTGAACGGATTCCGGCTGGATTGGTTTGCACAGCCGTGGAAGGCAAACACAACTCCCTAGGAGAAATTTATGGATCAGATCAGTCAGCAGTTTCAAGACGCGCTCGGACGGGCTCCCTCTCAAGCTGAGATGGATTTCTTCTCTAAGGCGATTGGTGCCGGGGAGTTGTCGGCCTATGAGTTGGGACAGGTCCTACAGGGCCACCCCGAAGCCCAGGCAACCAGGCTCAAGAACTACGGCTCGCAGTACGAGCAGATGCTGGGAGCCTCCGACCAGAGAATCATGAACCAGGGGATGAAACAGGCCCTTGGGGACTTTGCTGGAGCCGGGCGTCTTGGCTCCTCCGGTCTTGCGTCGGCATACGCCAATGTCGGGCAGAACCTCGCCATGCAGCGACAGAACGCCCTTGCAAACTTCTACGGGCAGGGACTGGGGAATCTCCAGTCCCAGTACCAGAACCGTGGTGATTCCGCCATGAACCGGGCCTACGGCCTGCGGGATGAGGCCAGACAGTGGGCGCGGGAAGACCAGATGTACTACCGCCAGAAGAACGACTACCAGGATATGTTCCGTCAGCAGCAGAACGCCAACCTCCGGGGGCAGCTGATTGGCGGGGGTATGGGGATTCTTGCCGGTGCCGCTGGCGGCGCGGCGGGCGGGATGTTCGGCATGGGCGGAATGTTCGGCAAGATGCCGGTTGCGCCTAAGGGGTAACTATGAACTTCCAACCTCCATCCTGGCACCGTCCGGAAGATTACAACTACATCCCGAAATCCATTGACGATATGTTCAACGCCTTCTACAGGGCGCAGGCGAACTCCCGTCAAGCGGCGCAGTTTGAACAGAACCAGCAGCTAACGGGCTTGCAAATGGCTAACGCCCGCCAGCAGAGCGCGGCCCAGCAGGTGGAGAATACGCTGAAATTCGGTGGCGTCTCACCGGAACAGATGATGGCTCCAGGCGTTCTCCAAAGAGCCCAGCAGCCCGCCCAAATGGGGAATATGGGACCGAACTACGGGATCGCCCAGCCCGACCAGGACCCTGCGGTGAATCAGTGGCGAGAACTTCTGTCACGGCACAAGGCCAGCCGCGACCAGGCAGCCGAGTCTGGGAAACTTGCGCTAGATGAAAAGCGGGCCAGCATCGGCAAACTCAACGCAGAGGCTGACGAGAAACGGGCGATTGCGGCTGGCGGTGGTCTTGGGCCGTCCGACAGGGCCAAGATCGAGGGGCAGATCATGGACGACTACATGAAGTCAAAGACCTTCGCCAACCTGGCAGCGGCTAAGAGCGGGCTTCGGGATCTCGCCTCCATTCAGGCAAACAAGACCGGAGCGGCGGATATCGCCGCCATCTACTCCTTCGTCAAGACGATGGACGACAACGCCGTCAAAGAAGGAGAAATCGCGCTGGCCCAAAGTGCTTTGCCCGGACTTGATAAGGTCAAGATCATCTACGACAACCTTAAGAGCGGCAACAAGCTGACGCCGGAACTCAAGAAGGAACTCTTGATGGTGGCAAAGGGGATGTACGAATCGAAACTGCGGAGCGCAGACGAGTACCGCGCACCGTTTGTCTCCCGCGCCAATCAATACAAGATTGACCCGAATATCGCCGTCCCGCGCCTCGCCATCCCGGACGATGAGTTTAACCTTATGGGGGGTGGGCAAGAGAGGACGCTTGAAGCCATCCGCGCCGATGTCGCCTCCGGGAAGATCAGCCGCGAACAGGGTAAAGCAGAGTTGAAAGCCGGGGGGTTCTAATGGCCCGCGACAGATACGACGATCTTTTAGACGGGAAGATGGAACCCGCGAAAGCGCAGGCGCGGGATAGGTTTGATGACTTGCTAGACGGAAAGGACCCGACGCCGACGGATAGGCCGTTTGACCCGGCCCAGCTTAATCCAGTCGGGAACCTTGGCTTAGTCAAATTCCTTGACGCTACTGAGAAGTCCGGAGTGGTTCAGGGGGTTGGCCGCGGACTTATCATGGACAAGCCCCAAAGCAAGTCTGAGATGGTTGGTGCGGCTATCCCTTCCATTCTTGGTTTTGAGATGGCTGGTCCGGTCGGCGGGGCGGCGGCAGAAGCCGCCAGGCAGACCGCGATTACGCATTTCTCAAAAGAGCCAAGGGGCGTGGCTGGACCGATGTCTCAGGTGGCGGCTCAGTATTTCATTCCTAAGGGTGTGGAGAAAGCCGCGCCCTATGTAGCCGCTGGCACTCGCTATCTTGGCGGGAAAGTCGTTGACGCCGCAGAGGGCGCACTGCAATACGGCGCAAAGAACCTTGGCGGTGTTCCCGAGTGGGCCATCCAGAATGTTAACCGCGCCGGCAAGTTCATCGGGGCTGGTCCAGAAGTGGGGGATGCGATAGCCGCCAAAGCTCGTGGCGCTATCAATACCGCCGTCACTGGGCTAAAGAACGCCTACGCTCCTCTCGTCAAGGAGGGAGTCGCGGAGGCTGGCGGCAAAACCTTCAACCTCCAAGAAAGGCTTGGGCAGCGAGTCCTTGAAATCGCAGATGAGCATGGGCTAATGAACACTCCCGGACTTAGAAGCAGCCCTGGCAATAGCACTTTCTGGAAATTCGCCGGACAGGTGGACGGTTTGCAGAACGCATCAGCAGAACAGGTCTACGCATTTCAGAAACAGTTGAACGGTCTTGCCGCTCAGCATCGAGGTACGCCTCTCGGAGTTGCCTTCGGGAAACTCCAGGGCGAAGTTAGAACGCTCCTTGGCCAAGAGTTAGAGAAAGTCGCGCAAGGCAACGCCTCGTATGCTGCCGGTAAGGCTTTGGAGGATGAATCCTCCCGCCTCGTCAACTCTAACGACCTCATCAACTATGTGAACAGGGCCTACAAAAACCCGCTGTCAACTGGGACGAAAGAGACACTGGAGAGCGTAGGGCAGCAGGTCCCTGAAGTGGCGGATGCGCTCGGTGACGCGGTTGGCTATCAAGCAGGCCAGGCGTTCACGCCTGTCGTCCGGAGCCTCCCGCAGACTGGGATGGGGGCCGGGATCGGGTATGTTGCTGGAAAGGCGGCAGGATCTATTCTAATCAATCCTCTAGCACTTCCTGGGATGATTGCGGGAGCGGCGTCAGTTTCACCCAGAGCCTATTATCACGGCCTTATGGGGGCGCAGGCTGCTCGTGGGCTTATTCCACAGGTTGGGGATATGGCCGCAAGCGTAGCCCCGGCTTTGGCGGCTGGCGCTGTCGCCCAGAGCCCACTACAGCGGTTCTACCGAGTTTCCCCGGCCCCGGCACGATGAGAACGCTCCTTATCAGTCATGGCGTCCTCGTAGGCACACCAACGCCGGAACAGATAGTAGGCAATGAAAATAATCGTGCTTGCTAGTAACTTGTTTCCCAAAACCGTTGTAGTTAGTTCGCCCATTTCTTCAGGATCGGATAAATGAAAATGGCACTCCCAATGGCGATGAAAAACGAAGCCGTCCCGTCGTCATGCTGGAATGTGGCACGGCAGAGGGAAAAGGCGAAGACGAAGAATGCCACCCGCAGCCCAGCCTCTGCCGCCATTTTCCCCACCCCTCCCATTGTAGCCCAAATCCTCATACCGTCAAGGCCCAATCTTGCTTAGTTTACTTCTAGGTCTTGTAGTCTTTGCCCACTCCCAGGGGGTCAAGCAGAGAGTAGACCGCCTGGAGGTTCTGGTCGAAGAACTCCGGGGCGGGCGTCCCACCACCACCTCTTTTGAGAATAAGAGGGGTTCGATCACCTTCCTGACCTCGGAATCGGGGATTGAATGGGCGGATGGCACCCGTTCTACAACGGCGGTTTCCTCCATCTCCTCATTAGCCGGTGTGGTGGATACCGGGAAGTTGGGGACCGATGCGGTGACGGCGGTTAAAGTCATCTCCGGGGCGATTGAGACATCAAAACTGGCGGACGGTGCCGTCACCTTCCAGAAGATCACAGACGCCGCCGCCCAGACCTCTAAACTTGGTTCTGATTCAGTCATCTCCGCAAAGATCCGTAGCGGAGCCGTCGAAACCTCCAAGTTGGCTGACGGCTCAGTCACCGAGCAGAAGGTGTCCGATTCCGCTATCCAAACCGCGAAACTCGGCAACGATGCGGTGAGTGCGGCTAAGATTCTGGCCTCAGACCTGAGTTGGACGAAGATGACCTCGGGCCAGCTTCACTACGACTCAGTTAACAACAACCTTTGGAGTTGGACGAGTGCCGTTACCTCGCCCTACCTTCACCAAACCTGCATTGGACGCGGGAATGTCTGCAACGGAAACGACACCGTAGCCCTAGGTGGTGGGAATAACTGTAAAGGGACTGGCTCCGTCTGCCTTGGTTGGAATAATAGCGTTGGAACCGTCGGCGGGGACTATTACGGCTTTGCCGCCGGGACCGGGAACACTTGCAGCGGCTTCTACTCGTCTTGCCTCGGGACCAATAACTCAAACGCCGTGACCTCGGGGTTAGCCGCTGGCGAGAATATCACCATCGTCGGAAACTACAACCACGGCATCGGCTACAACCTGTCAATTCCCTCTGGCTCTGGTGGGCTAGGGACCTTGGAGTATTCGTTTGTCGGCGGGAGGAGGGCGAGGGTTAGGCGCACTTCCGCCTGGACCTGGAACCTCACCGCAAACGATGTCTACAAAGACGATTACGGATCTTTCTGGTACACCTTCCATGCTGATGCAGGGGGAGGTTTGGCTATCGAGGTGGGGAACTCCACGACCACGATCACCTCCAATAGCGCGGTCTTTCCCGGCTCTGCTACTGCCTCCTCCTTTTGGGGGGATGGAGCCCATTTAACCAATATCCCTGCGGCGGCCCTAGCTGCCGGTTCCGTCGAAACCGCAAAACTGGCGGCTGATGCGGTGATCGCCGCGAAGATTCTTAGCGGTGCTGTTGAAACCTCCAAACTAGCCGACGGCGCGGTTACGGCTCAAAAGCTGGCTGATTCTTCCGTCCAGACCGCCAAGATCGCCGCCTACTCTGTTGAGACTGGGAAGCTCTACCCCGGAGGGAACGAGGGTCAGGTGGCTAAGATCAGAAGCGGAAAGGTGGTCTGGGACGACGACACCAGCGGAGGGACCATCGCTGATGGATCTGTTCAGACCGCCAAGCTCGCTAGTGACTCGGTGATAGCGGCAAAGATCATCTCCGGGGCAGTCGAAACCTCAAAGTTAGCCGACGGAGCCGTGACCGCGCAGAAGATCGCGTCTTCCGCAGTCCAAACTGCAAAGCTGGGGACCGATAGCGTGACGGTGACCGCCATTCTAGACGGCTCCATCCAGACTTCCAAGCTGGGCGCGGACGCCGTGAATACCGCCGCCATCCTTGAAGGTGCCGTAGACACCTCTAAGCTCGCTGACGGAGTGGTCACCGCTCAGAAGGTGGCGGACTCCGCGATCCAGACCGCAAAGCTCGTGGATGGCGCGGTCCAGACCATCAAGCTAGGCAATGACGCCGTAATAGCGGCGAAGATTCAGTCCGGGGCGGTGCAGACATCCAAGATCGCTGACGGTTCTATCACGGCTCAAAAGATCGCCGCCGCCGCTGTCCAGTCAGCCAAGCTCGGGACCGATTCAGTCCTGTCAGCCTCCATCCTGGCCGGGGCCGTGGACACCAAGAAGATCGCTTCTTACTCGGTTGACACCGACAAGATCGCCGGGACCGGAGCAACCTCGGGACAGGTCATCTCCTACAACGGCTCCAAGGTTGTGTGGTCGAATCAGTCGGCCACCATCGCCGACGGGTCAATCCAGACGGCCAAGCTGGCTACAGACTCGGTTATCGCAATCAAGATTCTCTCCGGGGCTGTAGAGACTTCAAAGCTGGCAGATGGAGCGATCACTGCTCAGAAAATTGCGGCGGCGGCTGTTCAGACTGCCAAGCTCGGAACGGATGCTGTCCTAGCCGCTTCCATCTCCGCAGGCGCGGTTGATACCAACAAGATTGGACAGGGCGCAGTCCAAACCCAGAAGATTCTAGCCGACGCTGTGACCGCCGCGAAGATCATCTCCAACGCCGTTGAGACTTCCAAGATCATTGATGGCGCGATCACGGCGCAGAAGATTGCGGACAACGCCGTACAGACGGCAAAGATTCTGGCAGACGCTATCACAACGGTCAAAATTCAGGCGCAGGCCGTCACTAGCCCGAAGCTGGCGAACAGCCTCAACCTAGTTACCCCAACATCGAGCGGTCTTCATTCTTTTTCAAACACCACATCATCCCAGGCCGTCATATACGGATTCAGTGCTAGAGGCGGGGCTGGCAACGCTAATGGGAGTTTTAAGCTAGGGCTTACCTCTGGATTTGAGACGCGCTTTGACCTGAACGGTGCTACTGGCAGCATGGAAATAAACAATATGCAGGACGCGGCGGGTTCGGCTATAACGCTCTGCACTCGCGGCGACACCGCAAACAAGAAGTGTCCGTTGAAGGTTGACCAAAACGGAGGTCTGAGTAGCGCCTATTTCGGAGAAGGCACGACCATAATTTACCGCTGTTCCGTGGCAGGGGCGCTCAGAGCCGGTCAGTTAACTTCTGTTTCGTCTGATTGCGGAACAGCGGTTGATACCGGGATGAGGACGCCATGACCCGATCCATCGGCATCGCAATACTCCTGGCTGGGCTGGCCTCGCTGATGTTCTGCGGGTGTTCAGCGCCCTGCAAACGCCTGGGGGACGCCAGAATCAACGGGGCTAGGATTATCACCTCCGTCTGCCCAAGAGAGGCCCTGCCCAGGGTCTGCCGCCGTCCTTGGCAGAACTCGAACGCCTGCGCCTGGGTGAAGAAGCACCGCAACGGCAGAATTAAGACTTGCTGGAAATTCCTGGCTAATGACTTCGACGGGGCAAAAGCTGATCCGCACGAAACCGCCCATTGCGGCGGGGCTGATGAAGGTGAGGCGCGTTGCGCCGATTGGCCCGGGACTAAAGCCCCTAAGGGACAGGAGTGCAGAAAATGACCCAAATAAAACTGACTTACAACATGATCGCAATGGTGGATGAATCCGACCGTGAGGCGGTGTCCCGCTACAATTGGCAGGCGGTTCGACGGGGCCGGAAATGGTACGCCAGGGCCCGCATTCCCAATCCTGTCCGGTATGTCTACCTTCACCGTTTCCTGACCTCTGCGCCTGCCGGGAAAAGTGTGGACCACATAAACGGAGATACGCTGGACAACCGGAGATCCAATCTAAGGGTTTGCACCCAGGGACAGAACGCCGCCAATATGCGCCGCCTTAACGGCCACAAGGGAGCATCCTGGGACAAGAGGTCCGGGCGGTGGAGGGCCTACATCGTCAAAGACGGGCGGCAGAGACACCTCGGATACTTTGACGGAATGACGGAGGCTCTGCTGGCCTACAACCGGGCCGCACTTTCAACATTCGGGGAGTTCGCCCACTTAAATGCTGTCTAGTCTGCCACAGAGCCCCATACAGGAGCCTTAATCATGGACGATGAACTGAGAGAGCGCATTTTCAGAATGGACGAGCGGACTCAGAACATGGACAAGAAGATGGACGAGCGCCATCAAGTGACCGAAAAGCGGTTAGACGCCCACGCCCACAAGATCAGAGCCCTTGAGGAGTGGTGTTATTGGATTGGCGGTATCGGGGCGGCGGCTATCGGCTGGCTCAAGTTCGGGAACGGGAAATGAATGCTCCCTACATGGCTCCTGGGCCTGTTCCGGCGTGGAGTATCCATCTCAATCCCTCTCGGGTCCTTCTATAACTCCATGAGCAAAGATGAAATCCTCGCTAGGTTGGAGAAGGCGTCCGACGAAGCCGTCAAAGACTTTGAGCCAAAGGTGGATTATCAGGGTGAGATTGTCGAAACCTACTGCAACATCGGGGCCGATTTCATCTGCCGGGAGGTGTGGGGCTATAAGGGCTTCATGAACATGATGGCGAATCAGATTTACGACAGGATGCGGGGGGCCGTGGATTTCGCGCTAGTAGACCCAGAAGCAGCTCAAAGGCTGGCAAACGACGGGAGAATGGTCATTGCCGCCCAGAAAGGCGATGAGCATGGTCATGTGGCCGTCGTCATACCTGGGACGGTCGTCTACTCCGGGAAATGGCGGTGCAACGCGCCCAGGATCGCCAATGTCGGAAAGAGAAACGGGAAGATGGCGGCTAATTGGGCCTTCATCCAGAAGCCGGAATTTTACGCGCACATACCAGATGTCCAGGAGAAAGCATGAACAAGATCAAGGAGTTTCTATTCGGCAAGCTGGCGGGGCGCATCGTGGCCCGTGGTGCCGTCTCGCTGGCCGCCGTCATCGCTGGTCACTTGGCGGCTAACGGAGTACAGGTTGACCCGAACGAACTGAGCGCCTACCTGATTGCTGGGGCCAACATGGCCTACACCGCGATCAAGGAATGGCGGGACAAACACGCCGAGAAGGCGGCAGAGAGCAAGCCTGCCTAGATGTGGCGCACGAATTTCTATTCATCGTCTGCCAGATTGAGGACTGCCCCGGAGAGGTTATCTGGGTCATCTCCGATGACGAGGAATGGAACATCACCTGTCCCAAGTGCGGCAAGACTTACAAGCTAGAGGTGCAGTCTGACGAGTAACTAGGAGCCCATGCCCGCAACTAAAACGAAGTCCGTAAGGACGGAAACTGCGGCAAATTCAGCAAAAATCCTGTTCCTGGATGTCGAGATGTTCCCGAATCTCGGCTACATCTGGGGACGCTACGAGCAAGATGTCCTCTCTTTCGTCAGGGAAAGAAGCCTGGCATCCTTCGCCTGGAATTGGTTGGGGGAGAATAAAATCAATGTCCTTTCCCTGCCGATGTTTCGGACCTACAAGCGGGATCGGTTTGACACCAGAGAACTAGCGGAAGCCCTTCACGAGCAAGTGTCAAAGGCTGATATCGTCGTCGGCCACAATATCAAGAAGTTCGACGACAAAGAGGCGAATACAGCGTTTGTCACCAATGGCCTGCCCCCACCGCCTCCCCACAAGCTGGTAGACACTCTGGAAGTCTTAAAACGGCGGTTTCGCTTCAACTCAAACAAACTTGGAGACGCCTGCGAACTCCTTGGTTTAGGCGGAAAGATGGAGACAGGGGGATTCAAACTCTGGCTTGAATGCATGGCTGGGGACGCAGCGGCGTGGCGCACGATGGAGAAATACAACGCTCGGGATGTCCTCAGGCTCAAGAGCCTCTACTTCGAAACCCTCCCATGGATGACCAACCACCCCAACCTAGCCGCCTTTGAGGGGAGAGAGTGTTGCCCGAATTGCGGATCTAAGAAAGTCGTCCGCCGGTCTGGTGTTTCCCTGATGGGACAAACCCGCCGCGCCCGCTTCTCCTGTAACGACTGCCAGCGGTGGTGTACTGGACGATTTGTTAAAGACGCCTGGAGATTTGCTTGACGCGCCCTCCGGTGTGGTGGTAGGGCTTTAGGCATGGGGAAGATCGCGCTCGTAACCGGGATTACTGGGCAAGACGGATCCTACCTGGCAGAACTCCTCCTCCATAAGGGCTACGAGGTCCACGGCATCGTTCGTCGGTCCTCATCTCTCAACACCTCCCGCATAGATCACATCTTCGATAGGCTAAGACTCCACTACGGGGATATGACGGACGGGACCTCCATCACCCGGATTCTATCGTTAGTGCGGCCGGATGAGATTTACGCCCTCGGGGCGCAATCCCATGTGATGGTGAGCTTTGAAAATCCTGAGTACACAGCACAGGTAGACGCCGTTGGGACGCTTAGACTGCTTGAGGCAATCAGGATTTTAGGTATACACCCTAAGGTCTACCAAGCCTCTACCTCTGAGATGTTCGGTATTGCCCCAAGCCCTCAGAACGAGGAGACGCCGCTTTTACCTGTAAGCCCTTACGGAGCGGCCAAGGTCTACGCCTACCACATCACCCGGACCTATCGGCAAGGGTATGGGATGTTCATTTCTAACGGGATTCTATTCAATCACGAGAGCAGCCGCAGGGGGGTGACTTTCGTTACCCGCAAGATCACCAGGGGCCTAGCCGCCATCAAGCGGGGTGAGCAGAAGGAACTCGTCCTCGGGAACCTTGACGCTTTGCGGGATTGGGGACACGCCCGGGATTTCGTGGAGGCCATGTGGCTGATGCTCCAGAGGGAAAAGCCGGATGATTATGTCATCGGCACCGGGGAGCAACACTCTGTCCGTGAGTTCGTCGAGGAAGCTGGTAAGTGTCTAGGCTTCTCTAATGTCTGGGATTTCGTGAGGTCAGACTCCCGCTACATGAGGCCCGCCGAAGTGCCTGACCTCTGCGCCGACTACCTCAAAGCCCGCCGCGAACTCGGCTGGAGCCCTCGTACCACTTTCAAAGAACTCGTCCGGGAGATGTGTGAAGCAGATATGGAGCGCAAATCATGAAGCAGATTCCGCTTACGCAGGGTCAGTTTGCGATTGTTGATGATGAGGATTTTGAGGAGATGTCGTCCTATCGTTGGTATGCGGTGTGGTCGCCGCCGACAAAGAGCTTCTACGCGGAACGACACCTGCCGAGGCGGAAGAATTGGCAGGGGACAATAAAAATGCACCAACACCTTATGCGTCCGGCCGCCGGTCTTGTCGTAGACCACATCAACCACGACACACTGGACAACCGGCGCGGGAACCTAAGGCTATGCACCCGGGCACAAAACCAGGCTAACCGCCGAGGAGCGCAGGCGAATTCTAGAACGGGAATCCGTGGCGTTTGCTGGAGCAACCAGGCTAAGAAATGGATGGTGCGCGTCGGGCGGAAGTACATAGGAATATTTGATCGCATTGATGCAGCTGCGGACGCCGCGATGGATGCGCGAAGAAAAATATACGGTGAGTTCTGCGGTGGGTAATATCGGGGTCGGGTATTTCAGAACCACGGACAGGGCACGGGGGTACATAAAAAAAGTCCTCGATTCCGGGCGCGTCACCTACGGGCCATTCCACAGGAGATTCGAAAGCAAATTTGCCAGTCTACACGATTCCAAATTTTCCGTGTTCGTAAACTCGGGAACATCGGCGCTTCATATCGCCCTCCAATCCCTGAAAGAGCGCCACGGATGGCGTGATGGCGACGAGGTGATAGTCCCGGCTCTCACCTTCGTGGCGACGATAAATATTGTCCTCCATAATCGGATGAAGCCGGTTTTATGTGATATCAAAAGAGATGACTTCGGTATCAATCCCGACTTGCTGGAATCTTTAATCACAAAAAGGACTAAGGCAATTATCCCAGTGCATATCATGGGGATGCCATGCGACATGGATGGAGTGCTTTCTGCCGCACGGAGGCATAACCTCAAAATTATTGAGGATTCGTGCGAAACCGTCTTTGCAAAACACAATGGCCGCCCCGTCGGTTCGATGGGGGACATCGGTTGCTTTTCGTCGTACGCGGCGCATACCATCGTAACAGGCGTAGGCGGTCTAGCCGTCACCAGTGACCCCGATTTGGCTGTACGGCTCAGAAGCCTCGCAAATCACGGCAGAGACGGAATCTACCTCAACATTGACGATGACGACGGCAAGACCGGCGCGGAGATGCGGGAGATTATCTCCAGGCGTTTTAGGTTCCTGTCCGTTGGTCACTCTTTCCGGGCTACAGAGTTTGAAGCGGCTCTGGGGCTTGCCGAGATTGAGGAAGCCAAAAAGAACATAGACGCCCGCCGCCTCAATGCCTTTTACCTCAGGGACCATCTAAGCGGGGTTGTGGGGTTCCAAGCCCTCTTGCCTGGGCGGGAATCCGTCCCCATGACCTTCCCCATCATCGCCAAAAACAAGCCCAGGATGGTGGAACACCTAGAAGCCAATGGCATCGAAACGCGGGACCTCCTACCTCTCACCCGCCAGCCGGTCTATAAGGGAATGTGGGACCCCAAAGACTACCCCGTAGCCGACTACATGAATAGACACGCCTTCTATGTGGGGTGCCACCCTGGTTTGAGCGTCAGGGATTTGGACCGGATTGTGAAGGCTGTTAAATCTTGTAATCAATTTTAAGGATTGCGGCTTGCCGGTTTGCGGTAATGTGCTGATACGGCAGGGCGGATTTAGGGGAGGCCCATCCGTAAGTGTCCATAAGGGCAAATAGGTCTGGGGTTTGTTCCATAAACCTCGTGGCGGATGTGTGGCGAAGATCGTGGAATCTAACCCTGCCCACACCAGCCGCTCGCCAAGCCCTGGTCAGGTGGTAGTTCATCATGGACGCGCTAAACAGAAACACTCTCCCGGACTTACGAACTGGGCCTAGACAAGCGACAGCTTGCCTGTGTAAATGTACAGACCGTCCTCGTTTTGATTTTGACTTATCGGGCGGGATGGTCAGGATGTTCCCGGTGATTTGTTGCCAGGTGAGTGAAAAAACCTCCTGGCGTCTGAGCCCGGTGTAGAGGGCAAGCGTACACGCCCGCCTGATATCTAAAGGCAGCCTGCGAAACACGCTTGCTAGTTCGTGATCGCTCAACGCCCTCCCGGCATGAACTTGAGGAGGCGGCTCAACTCCTTTGAATGGATTTTCAGTCAGTATTTTCAAAGAGACAGCATAGTCGAACACTCCAGAGATGGCTACGAAGCGCCTCCGAACGGTGTTCTGAGCGAATTTCCTAGAGAGTAGATTCTTCCACCTGTCGGCGTCATCCGTGGTAAAATCTCCTAGACGGCGATCTTTGATAAACAAGCGGAACTCCTGGATAGCCCCCATCTCTGAGTACCGAATGGTTGATTCAGCCTTGTAGCCTCTGGCATGGTCTAGGTATCTGGGTTCAAACTCCGTCCACCTAGGCGTCAGTTTCTCGTCGAGGATTTTGACTATCGCGTATTTCATAGGGACCTCCCTGGCAGTATTATTTCGCATTCCCGCGAAAAGTTGTCACAAAATAGTCAAATAATTGTTACATGGTTTTTTCCTTTTCCGCTTGAGTTTTGCCGATTCGTCCGCTAGACTGTGTTTGTAGTTCCCACCTTAGACTAAAGGTCCTACTTGTTACGGGACTGGGGGTGGGAGAAAGAGCCGAGATCAGCGGCTTAAAAAAAACGGAAATCAAAATGACTCTCGCCAGCGGCAGCGCGAAAACGGGGAATGTCCCACCTAGTGGTTTCCGTCATTCTCCGACCTCTGATCGGGGCGCTGCCGCTGGCCTTCGTATTTCGCTTTCCAAGGGCCTGTTCGCCAAGGTTGATGCCTGCGACTTCGCCAACCTTAACGCTTTCAACTGGCATGCCGTGAAGCTGGGCGGCAGTTACTACGCCGTTAGAAAGGTCCGCATCGGCGGCAAGCGCATGAACTCCTACATGCACCGGGAGATCATGCTTCCCCCTGACTCGATGGTCGTGGATCACATCAACCACGACACGCTGGACAACACCCGCTCCAATCTTCGGGTGGTGACCTATTCCGTCAATATCAGGAATCGTAAGCATCCCTCTAAGTATTGGTCCAGACGGTCCCGGATTGCCAATAAAAACGGAGTCACAGTTTTATGACCAAACCCAAAGCCAAGACGATCATGAGCCTTTCAATCTGCGAACCCGAGGATGTTGAGCGGGAGTCCGACGAGCCCTCTGCGGCCGAGCTTTCCGCCATGCGCGAGGAGCATTTGGAGCGAGAGTTCGACCGAGAGCGCGAGGAGAGGAACTGGTGAAGCCTGAGTATTTCGTGATCGGGGCTGGGGTCATCCTGGCGGTGTACGCCTGGGCGGCGATGAAATGAAAGTCCTCAATCGGGCGATGGAAGGGATTGAGAACGCCGAGAAGACCCTATTGACGCTGGCGTGGCTGGGGATCGGCTATGTCGTGGTTCGCATCGTCTGGAGCGTTTTGTGATGACGACCGTTGACTGTCCGAAGTGCAAACGCCGCGCCGTGTTGCCCGAGTCCGTGACCTTTAGCATCTGCGGCTGCGGGCAAGTCTTAAAGGAACCTAAAACCGCATAACCGAGGAAAACAAAATGAACGAAAACAAAGGACTTGCCGTAATCCCTAATGAGCCGCTGGGGTTGGAAACCGTTGATAACTCCGACCTCGTATTCCCGCGAGTGATTCTCACTCAAGCCCTCTCCAAGTTCGTCCAGGAGGACGGGTTGAAGGCGGGGGTGTTCGTGAACTCCCTCACGAAGAAGCCTATCAAGGATACGACCTTCATCCCCCTGATCGCTTCCAAGTACTGGGACCTCCTCAAGCCTGAGGGCGGGAGGATGGTGTTTGAGGCGCGGGTGACGGACGAGAAGGACCCTCGTCTTGAGGGTCGGCAGATGTGGACGGACGGGGACAAGAAGGCCAATGTGAACACCGTTCTAGCGGTGATCGCTCTGGTCGAGGGAGCTCCGATGGTGATTCCCTTCTCCAAGTCCTCCTACAAGGCCGGAAAGACCCTGCTGACGCTGGCGAAGATCCACAAGGGGCCTTTCTTCTCCATGAAGTACCACCTGGCGGCGATCAAGGAGACGAAGGGTTCCAATACCTACTTCGTGACCGAGGTCAAAGCCGTTGAAGAGGCGAAGGAGTCCGAGAAGGTTGAGGCTTACGACCTCTATCGGTCTTTGGCTCCGAAGTCCAAGCAGTTCAACTCTCCCGACACCGCGGGCGAGAACATCGAAGAGGTGCCGTTCTAAATGAACCTCTCTGATCGGACCACCGGGGCTCCCCTTTGCATGGGGATGTGGGTCGAAGTGTCCGACTACCTGGGGCAAACCGTGAGCCCCTCCAAATTTAACTTAACACCAAAAGCGAGGTAACTATGACCCTGAGAGAGATGATGTATCACGGCGCGGTCCTCAAGCCTAACTATACGGTGACGCTTGAGAAGAAGGGGCGGGCTCACTACTACAAGGTGACAGGAAAGTACGAGGACGGGGGAGAGTTTGAAAAGCTCCTCCCAGGCGTGACAGGAACCCTGCACATCATCGGCGGCGAGAAGATGGACAAGCTCATCGGGTGGTCTAAGAAGCACACCCTCAAGCGGGTCCAGGAAGAACTCATGAAGATCGGCGGGCCGGTCCTCATGGAGCCGCACATCATCGAGGACATCATCTCAAAGGCGCGCAAGGAGTCCGGGACGATCCTGGACGCCGCCGCTGACTACGGGACCCGCCTGCACGATCATTGCGACCGAGTTATCAACGGTCTTCCTACCGAACCGGAAGACGACCTCAAGAACTCTGTGCTTGCCTTCCAGGACTGGTTCCGGGAGTCAGGGCTTGAGATGGTGATGGGTGATACGGCGGTTGCCTCTCTCAAGCATGGCTACGGCGGGAAGTTTGACGCTGTGGCAGTGAACAAAGCGGGGGAGTATGTCTTGATTGATTTTAAGACCTCCTCCGGTTGCCGGGAGGAATACGCCCTCCAGGTTGCGGCCTATGCGGAGGCTTTCTTTGAGACTTACTGGCAGACCATCCGCCACGCGATCATTGTCCGCTTCGACAAGGAGACGCCGACCTATGAGATCAAGGTGGTTAAGGACATCCCGAAGGCGTTTGAGGGCTTCCTGGCGGCTCAGAGGCTCAAGTCCATCGTGACGGGTGAGCTTTACCAGTGAAGATCAAGTTCCTGGCCTCGGATGTGAGGCCCAGCGCGACGGCTGACGGGGCGTGGAAAGTCACCTTTGAAATCGGTGAAGACGACTCCCAGGCCGTCGCGCTGCTTGCCCTCCTCAGAAAGAAGCTCCTCCGGGTTGAGGTCCAGGAGTATGCGGAGTGCGCCCACGAGAACATTAACGGTCCCCAGGCGAAGTGCATTGACTGTGGGGCTGATATCCCGGTGGTTCAGGGATGATTTTGAGCATGGCGGTATGCCCGTCGCATGGAACTGCGGAGTGCGGGTCGCGCCCGCCGCGAACCAGTAACGCCTGGGCCATGCTCTCCGTTTTGCGGCAAGCCCATAAAGCCGAGCCGCTAGTCCTGACCCTGGATCCCGTCTTCACCGGGGATCGGGACATCCTGGGCGTCCGTGCGGCGTCCACCCGCGCTAGCTATCCACTAGCCGCCCAGGACTTATTTTTTTGTCCGGTGAGTTCACAAATCCGCAACGAAACTGTAACGGGAGCGTAATGCGAAAGCCGACGAGAAAGGGGCTTGTGAGGACGCTGGATAAGGTTTGCGCGGATTACATCAAAGCCAAGTTGTCGAAGGAAAACCCGATGTGCCGGATTTGCTGGTCGAGGCCGATTGAGCATTGCTTCCACTGGGTCACTCGGGCGAACTACGCGACGAGGTGGGACGAGGAAAATCTGACGGCTTCTTGCGCCGGATGCAACCTCTACTACGAACACAACCCCCACCCGGCTCTGGAGAAGTTCATTCAGCAGAACGGGCTGGCGCACTACGAGAAGATCGTAGCCCGCTCCAAGAAAATCGCCAAGTTCTCAAATACGGATTTACAGCAGATGGTGGCCGACTTCAGGAAGAAAATGGAGGCGATCTAGTGGCGTCTGATAGAAGCCCTTACCGAGAAGTGGGGTTGTCCGCCTTCGGGTCGGTGAAGAAGCGCAAGGTGAACCTCTACCCGGGGATGTGCGAGGCCCGCAAGAGGCAGTTGGGCTACGGACATCTCTTTGAGGCTAAGACGGTGTGGGGAGCGACAGAGGTTTACTCGTCTACTCTCAAGTGTATCCACTGCAAACTCCCCAAGTTCGCCGTTGAGTTTCAGAAGTGCAGGGGGAAGGTTGCCCAGTAACCCTTGCTCATGCTGCGGAAAGACCATCAGCGTCAACGACGGGGTTGTGACTCGTAACTGCGGCTGTCATCTCGTCATGGAGTCGTGCGCGGTTTGCTCAAAGCCGGTCTGTCATTGCAGGTGTCGTAGGCGTTAATCGTTCATACGCGCCCGGATCGTCGCGTTAATAGCACCGGACTGGCCTAGCAGAGCCTTCGAGAAATTCTGGCTTTAAAGAGGGGACCAACGGACGCGAGTCAGCAACCTGTCCGCCCCACGGCTAACCACCGTGACCCTCCAGCGTGACTAAAGAGTTTGGCTTTCTGGCTAGTGTTAGCCGGAAAAGAGTTTGGCTTTGGGGGAGGGCGAGAAATGGCGGGATTGAGTAAGGGTTGGTGGAAGCAAAGGGACTCAGAATACAGGACTGCGTTTAGAAGCCATGTGGAGCAGGGGTTGAGCCCGTTCAAGAACCCGGCCTCGCTCCTGTTCCGGCAAGGGAAGGCGAACAAGAAGCAGTTTAAGAAGCGGTTTAAAAACCTGAGACAAGAACTTGTGGAGAACGAGACGAAGTGGGAGAAGGCCGTCGGCTACATCCTGACCGGGGCTGGGATTAACTTTATACGCCAAAAGGAGTTCCCGTTCCCGACCCGCCCGAGAAGCCGAATCGTTGATTTTCTTTTGCCGGACATCTTCCTGGCGATAGAGATTGACGGGGCGCAGCACTACACCCCCGCTGGCAGGGCCAAGGATGCCCGCAGAGAGGCGCAATTCAAGGATGAGTACCCGCAGATCAAATTCCTCCGCTACAGCAATTACGAAGTGGATGCAGAGGGCTTTGCGGAGAGGCTCCAGAAGGACATTAGAGAGGTGCGCTGTGCTTTTGAGGCCCAATGAGCGAGCGTCAGGACAAAATTCGGCGAGTGGTGGCGGCATACAAGCTAGTTCTGGGGATGCAGAAGGACACCGAAAGGTGGAAGCAGTGGGACAAGTTTCAGTTTGGCAGAGCTGCGAAGGCTGCGGTGTCAGTTCTAGCGGCTTTCGAGGACGATGTGGAAAAGGCTGTGGCGTGGACGATCTTCAAGGGGAACGAATGGAAAGAGGCGAATCTGAGCTTTACGCTGGAAACGATAGCGAGGCACGGCTGGGACTCTGGGGGCGTCTTTAATGGACTCCAAACTGAGCCGGTGGGCGATAGTCTGCTTCCTGGACCAGCCAAGTCTGAACTACCTCCACCGCCAGGAAAAGAAGGCAGGCAAAGACTGGACCTCGGTCTTAATGAGACTCAAACCAGGGTTCGTTTCCCAGTTTCAGCTAAGTCCCTACTGGCCGGATTCCATGCCCGAAATGGAGAAGGAACTGAGACTCCAGGAGTTCAACCGCGAGATATTCCCGATCTGGGGGAAGATGTGGAGTGAGTGGGAGAAAACCTGGGAACAGTCAGACTGCGAACTGGAGATTGATGTGATGCACCGATGCGATTTGGCGATCTTCAACGGCTGCTGCAAGGTAAACCGCATCTACCTAGGAGATCCGGCCACGGTGAAGCGGAACGCCGCAAAGGCGCAGTCTTACGGCAAGCAATACCAGCAGGCGATGGAGGGATAGTGATAGATGCTCTTTTCGTGAAGCTAGACGACCAAGT
>Ga0208147_1000031_pt1 | contig 41546 bp, 52 predicted proteins | sample DEB3_08_DNA_FD_184520 | JGI IMG/M metagenome (GOLD analysis project Ga0208147, IMG submission 184520) | Aqueous microbial communities from the Delaware River and Bay under freshwater to marine salinity gradient to study organic matter... | ecosystem: Environmental > Aquatic > Marine > Coastal ... | reverse complement strand
CCTGAATGTTAAAAGCCTTGGTCCGAATGTCATTTGCTGGCAATACAAGTCTTTCCGCGACTCCCGCCGTGGAATTTGTTTTTAAAAACGTGTATCTCTTTACTCCCATGTCAATTTTTTGAGCTTAATCGACCAAAACAACTCCATCGGCGATAAGCTGCTCCTCTAGTTTTTTTGCCAATTCCCAGAGAGAAATGGTTCCAGCCAGTTCATGTCTATCAGCAAATCCCGACACCTTTTTAGCGCCGCCTGTTAAAGGTCTTGGGCCAAAAACTTTCACTGGGTTTGGATTATTCTTTTTATACAAATTAACAGATATTGTGCTGTTAACGTCATTAAACTCCATGACAACCGATGCCGTATATTCAGTGTTGTCCTGAATCCACCGCGCAATGTTGCAATAATCGCGGCCTGCAAAATCAAGTTTTTTACCAGTGTACCAACCACGAGGAGCATCGCATCCCATAACGGGGCTCTTCCCATTGGTATGTTTTTTTAAAACATCGTCGTCAGTTACTTTATTAGGATCGAATGGCATTTAGAGAACCTCCACAATTTTATAAAAACAAGTCATCGTCGAAGCCGCACTATATTGAGCGGTTACATCTAACACCTGATCTGCCGCAGTGTTCACGGTGCTGTTGGCATAAACTAAAATGCTATCAGAGTTTCCGTTTGAAACTTGTTGACGAAGTTTCCAATCAAGAATTGTTTTTTGCGACGATTCACTGGCATTTGGAGCAATAATTATTGTCATATTCCAATGATTCGTTGTTGTATCAGCAAGAACCTCGGCAATACTTTGACAAATTGTTGTTGGCCCAAGTTTTACTCGAAGAGTAAGTGTTTTTGCGGCGTTTGCGCCAGAGCAAGTACCATACATCGTTACTCTTATCGGTCTATTTGTGAACATTGTTGAAGCTCTGATTTTTGGAGCAGCAGCAAATAAGCTAACCTCGGCAGTTTGACCTGAAGGCCCCGCTGAAGTTGCTTCCGTATAAAGTGTGTGGTGCAGACTGTATCCATCACTATTGTCTGTTGGTGCTGGAAATTGATCGTGTAACTTGATATCCCAATTTCCTGCCGAAATCGTGGCGCTAATTGTAGGTGTTGGTGTAACAGTCATTGTCAGACTTGACTTCAAGGCCACTTGCAACGGAACTTGAACGCCTGCGGAAGAATCAATATGAATCCAAGATCCCGATGATATGCTACCATTATTTCCAGTGTTAGTTGACAAAGTAACTGTAGGGCTTCCGGCTGTTAAAGTAAGAGTACCACTACCAGGAATATAACTAGGAGTGTTGAATCGCAACAAATCTCCACACGTATTATATAAACAACTTGTTGGATCAGCGTTTCCATAAACTGCGTGATTGCCGTAGGGACTTTCAAAATAAATTTTTGTCGGGCCGTAATTTGTTTCTAATTTATATCCTGCTCCAGTCCCCCCAGTTGCCACACCGATATTTGCGTGTACTGTTAATGCCGTGTTGGATGCAATTGCTACAACAACATATCTTTCCGTCGATCCACTTCTAAAAATTGTGTCCCCAACCGCAAGTTGAGTTGTAAATGTACTGCCAACACCTGTCACAGAAGTTGTGCCAGTGTTAAAGGTGATCGAGTTGCCGCCAGTTGAAGTTAATAATGTGGAAGATCCTTCGTTAGCTTTGCCGCCACCGAGAATTCTAAATTCCTTATCATAACCTAACGCTTTATTTCCATAGTTCAAAGTGTCACGTCGTACCGTGAACATATCTTTGTTGCTTTTGTCAAAGAATCGAAGATAGTAACCAGTAAAGTTTGACAAATCTTTTGGAGCTGCGACCGAGATCAGAGACCCTGCTCTACAGTTTGCGCCTTCAATAAGCATCACAGGCTCGTTTCCAAATGATTCAGACTTAACCCACATGGCAATTCCTGAGTCCTTATTCCAGACTCGCATCAATCCGCCGTTATACGTATTCCCTGAATCAGTTATGTAATTTCCTACAAAATCGTAGCCAAAGATTGAGTTAAATTGATTTCCACCATAGGTAGCGTAAGGCATACGTTCTGAAAATTGAAATTGATGAGTAGCGTTTACGTTGCCGTCAGTATATCTAACCCAAGGATTTTGACTAAGACTTGTTGTTGGTGCGAGAACGTGTTTTCCAGCCACACGAGAGCTTGTCGATGCGTGTGCCGTTCCAGACCAAGAATGACCTGCTCCCAATGATCCATCACAGTATGTTGTCGGCCAACCATAAGCAGAATATGCAGAGCTGATACTTTTTTGCTCAAGTTGAAATGCGTCCATGTACCATGTAACAGCTATTGCTGACGCAGTTAAAACTTGCAAAATAACAGACGTATCGGATGGACCAGAAGTCCATTCCGCCCAGCCTCTAGTCCAGTCACCATAAGGAATTATATATTGACCAAAACCTAATAACCCACTCACGTTTCCGTTGAAGTTAATGTTTAAACTTTCGCGGTTAGTTGCCGGATTATAGTCGGGCACTGGGGCTGAAGTTGATTTCAAGTAAAAGCTAAAAATGTAGGTAGTGTTTGGCGATACAGCGATAGATGCAAGTTGAACGCCTCTTCCAGTTAACGCGGTTGTCGTTACTCTTAACGAGTTTGATCCAATCCATGCAAAAGCATTTGATTGAGCAATTGCCGTTCCAGTACCTACAGCCGAATATCCAGTGATGTTAGTCTCACAGCTTGGGTTTGTAACTAAGTTAGTGGTTGCTTCGTCATGAACTTCGGCAATCCTAGTATTGCCGCTTGTTGATACTGGCTGAAATGTCGCCTGTCCTCCGGCAACCTTAAGTTGATTTGTTGTATCGTCCCAGCTTAAATTTGTAACATCTTGAGCTATAGTGGCACTGGGGTTAACAAATAAAATTGAGTTTTGAGTCCCGCCTGTAATGCCGCCACCAATAGATGGATTACTTGCTCCGATTTGAATATCATTTCCAGTCTGCGTGATTGATACGTTTGTTCCAGTGGAAAAAGTAACATCCCCGCGAAGCTTTGGTGATCCTGTTTTTGAAATTGAAGTTATTAGTCGTCTGAATAAACTCATTACGTCAACTCCGTCACTCTAGCTGCGCCAGTGGCAGAATCCCATACGCCAGTTATGATTCCAGTGTAAATATATTGTGCCGGAAGTTCATAATAGTCGTCTTGGTTTAATTTCACAGTAAAACTTGTTGTCGATGCAGTTGATCCAAGCTTCAAATACAAGATTGCAGTTGAATCATTAAAAATTGTAGCTCCAAGTCTTGATGCGTTTGATGCAACAAGAGTCACACTTGCAACACTTCCAGCAACGGAACTTGTGGTGCTTGTCGATGATTTCGGAAGTGTGGAAATTGTTACCGCACCTGTATTGCACGCGGTAACTTTAGTGTTTAAAGCACTAAGCGTTGTTTCGGTCGCTGCGCCTGTAGGCAAAGGCAACGACGCTGCACTAATTGCAAATGTACCTGTGCCAGCGTTAGCAGTAACAGTTCCATCTACTGTTAAACTTCCGCCGTTATCAGTTACGGGAAACGCAGCTCCAGTTCCAGGTTGCACTGGAAGCGCTTTTGCTAAAGTAACAGCTCTTTGTGTGCCTGATTCGTTCCAGTTAATTTGATTACCAGTTGGAGTAGCAGCCGCAGTTCCATCAGCATATTGAGTACCGCCACCAAATGACGTGATCTGGTTTCCAGAGCCATCAATGATTGCAACATCAATACCGCGTGATGTTCCAGCCAAATGTGAAGTTAGTGAGTTACCAGAACCGTCAAGATTCCTGACAGACCAGTTTCCTGACTGAGTAGCTGCTACAGTTCCAGATACTGGCTGAGTAACACCGCTGCCATCAACAAGTAACCGAGTTGAAGTTACTGTCAGGTTAGCAGGAATTTTTCCGTTTAGAGTTGAAAGAGTTGTCTCAGTAGCCGCTCCAGTGGGAAGCGGGAGTGATGCTGCGCTGATAGCAAATGTTCCAGTTCCGGCGTTAGCTGTTACCGTTCCACTAACTGGCTGAGTAGTTGCAGACCCGTCTACTCTGACGGCTCCAGCAGTTGTGAGCGACAAGGGATTTGATTGACCAGTCGTATAAGTAGGAGCCGCAGTCGTTGTTGCTCCTAAAATCAAATTGCCCTTTTGACCGCTAGTTGTTGAACCGATCGAAAGCGATAAGTTATCTGTATTCGTTTTAACGGACGCTAGGTTGCCACCACTTTCAAGTGCGAGAGCTGACGTGTTTAAGTTAGTTCCTGCATTGGCGGTAACAGACCATGCGCCTGATTGAGTGGCAGCTATCGTTCCGTCTACAGTAATTGATCCGGCATTATCCGAAATCGGAATCGCCGAAGTAAACGGATTAACTTGCGATGCAAGTGTTACGTTAGGAAGCGTTAAAACATCAACGTCACCGATGTTATTTGTTCCAGCCGGAAGTGCCGTGCTGATTGTAACCGCTCCTGTATTGCAGGCAGTAACTTTACCGTTCAAAGAACTAAGAGTTGTTTCAGTCGCGGCACCCGTTGGAAGCGGAAGCGATGCGGCTGAAACGGGCTGAGTAACACCTGAACCGTCAACAAGTAATCTTGTTGAACTAACAGTCATTCCAATTGGAATTCTTGCAGTATTGTTTTTAACGTCAGTTAAAGTTGTATCGGTAGCGACGTTCGTTCTTGCCCCAGTTGAATCAAGAACGGCAACGTCAAGACCTCTCGACGAACTCACTAAATGAGACGTGATGCCGTTTCCTAATGTGTCTTGAGTTCGTACTTGATAAATTCCGCTTTGAGTAGCGGCAACTGTTCCATCAACTGTCAGGCTTCCGCCATTATCGGTAACTGGAATTGCTGATTGATCGGAACTTATTGCAACGGGCAACGAATTGGCCATTGTATTTTGGCCAACTACTCCCGTTATATCGCCTAAAGCTACAGTGAGACTTCCGCTTGGTGTGACTTTAACGTCAACGTATGAACTTCCGCCAGCGGTTGTCTTGCCCTGGATTACTGACTTAGTTAATTCGGCAAAAAAGTAATCGGTTGGATTTTGGTTAAGTCTTAAAAGTGAGCTTTGAACTCGCGTTGGTTTAAGAATTGTTTGAAGTCTAAAAGCAGTCTGAGCCGATCCACTATTTGTATATACAACGCGAGCGTATTTATATTCGACATTAAATACATATCCAACACCAGTGGGGCTTGTGTATGTAGTTGAGTGCGAGTGATCCCAATTTGTTCCATCGGGAGAAAATTGTACTGTTACGCCATTTGTTGCTGACGCTACATCGGAATAGACGTTGACGTTAATTACGGCAAAATCCGTAACGTCCATTGCTGATCCAGTAAATACAGCATTGGCACCTAGAGGCGTAGTAGAAGAGTTACCAGCATTAACATAACCTTTGATGTAATCTACAGTTACGTTACTTGCGCCACCGCCACCGCCACTACTTTTTGGAGAACCGCCAATTCCAATATGGCCCACTTACTCCTCCGTTTCATATTCTATGCGAACAGCATCACCAGAAGTTCCAACTAGATAAATTTTGGAAAGATCGTATGTGGTATTATATCCACGAGCCAAAGCACGAGCGTATTTTTCGTTTGTTTCACCAGGCTGCAAAAACATTCCAGAATTTATTGTTACTGTTGAATCACCGACATAAATATCGGCTGCATTTGTCAATTCAGCACGAATTGCAAATCCTTGAGTCATGATTCGACTAGAAGATATTTTCTCAGCCGATCCTGACCCAAGGACTTTGCGAAAAGTTTTAATCACTGTTGCCATTATTGGAAATAAAGTATCGAAACTTTCTCACCACTAACAGAAGCGTCAACCCACATATTTTTCAGATTAAAATAATCATCTCTACCAGCAATTTCTAAATCACCAATAACTAGGGGAGGTGCTCCAACTTTTAATTGAAGACCAACTGTTGAAGATACGTTTGAATCTCCAAGATAGATGTGACCAGTATTTGCAGCATGACCTGCAACAATAATTTTTTTAACCATCAAATCAGTAGCAGAAACTTGTACACGAGTACCAGCGGTAGTAACCGTTTTATTAAGCGTGGCAAATTGTGCCATTTTAACCTCCTAAAAAAGTTACTGAGCAGCTTTAAGAACAAGAACTCGAATAACTGCACCAGCGCCAGGGTCGCCCGTCCAAGCAACTGCAAGTTGGTTTGCGGTTCGCGAGGTGTCCGTCCATTGAACAAGTGCAGTTCCGTTAGCACCTTTAGTTTTTTGTGAAACAGCAAGAATTTGATCGGCGGCAGCAAGACCTGTTACGGTCAGGGTTGCGGTAGCAGCGCCACCAGCGGAAGCTGCTGAATCATAAACTTGAATGTTAACGAGATCGCCAAGATTGCACTTACGAGCAGTGCCATTCATGCGGTTTAAAAGAAATACATCACCTACAGATGCGGCCATTTTATTTTCTCCTTTTTTTTAACAGGTTGCCCACCTCAAGCGGTGAGCTATTCCTGATTTCAATATGTTAAACATTGACGTAAAATCTTTTTATTGACTCTACGTCAATGTTTTTTTATAATCGTTTTATATCTTAGAAATCGAGCTTAGTAGCTGATTCCATAGATAATTCCGCAATGTCCTGGGGCTTTTACCACGAGGTCGCCTCGAAGGCTTACGTCAACGATATATTTATACCCAGAAACTCCCCTGACAACATAGTATTCGTTTCCGTCGGGTGATTTTTCACGATGGAACATACGATCCGTCGCAAATACACACGCCTTGGGATCAAGGAATACAATATAGCTATCTGACGCCTCTTGCACTCCAACCAACTTAAGTGCTCCGTTGACCGAAGTAATTTCGATCTCAGTCCAACCAAATTCAGATGCTTTAGTTGCAGTAGGAGTAACTTTGTAGCCACCCTTCTGAGTCTCAATTAACTTCATAATCGAACCCAAGTGCTTGTAGCTCATAAGAATCGTATTCGCGTTACCTTTAGCGCGTGTACGAACTTCAGTATAAGCGTCAAAGAGACGTTCAAGAAGATTAGTAGCGGTGATCGCCGATCCGTCTACGTTTACAGCTTGCAAATAAGGATATGCAAGTTTGGAAACACCGTGCAAGTTAGCTGCACCACCGTTAGCTGCGCTCAAAAGAGCATCATACAACGATTGGAAACCAGCAGACTGAGCACCAGGGTGGTAGCATTTTGCCGCTTGTGCAACGGTATATGCAGAAATTGAAAATGCACTACCACCGCGAGTATCCGACACAGTTACAACTTTAGTGTTTACGTTTACAGCCGTAACATAAAGTGTTTGAGGCGAAGAGTTACCATCGTCGAGCGAAAATTTCTGACCAAGAACAAAACGATCAATGCGGTCTACAGTCATAAGACCAGTACCACCAGTGTCGCCGTCAGCGGTCAAAGTTGCAAAGTGCGGGCCACCAAGAAGGTTGATCGACACAACTTCTTTGAAGTATTGCATCATCGCTTCGATGCGGTCAGGGAGAATCTTAAGGAAAGATTTCTCGTTAGGGCCGCCGTCGTGTTCTTGCAAATCGCGGGAATGGAATTGCATGGTCGCGTTCACGTGCTTTTGTGAATTGATTCGTCCACGGACGAATTGGTCTTCAGCAATATCTGACTCACCTGCCAAGCTACCAAATTCGATTGATGAAGCACCTGCTCCCACAAAAGGCACAATATAAGCCGCTTCTCCTGACACAGAACTTGCGCCGCGCCAACCTTCGTCGATTTCGACGTTGTTGAGCATCCAATCGCGTTTAATCATTTCTTCTTTGAGTAGTTCTAGCGGCATATAGTCTTTCAACATTGCCGAGAACGATCTTGTTACTGACATTTATTTTCTCCTTAATCTAATTGTTTGGCACGCTTCTTAAGATCATCAAGTGATCTAATAGCTTGCCGTGTTGGTGATCCTGATCCTTTTCCGACGTTAGGAATCACACGTTTTCCTGTTGTTGCTATTTGTTGTGGTGCCATTGTTGCTTGTTCTTGAGTTGCGCCCAAGAACGGCGAAAATTCTCTTGATACAAGAGAGAGCAACTGGCTTGGGCGAACATGAGTACCTTGCTGGGCCACCATGTAGGCTCCTCGATCAATGACAAGAGACTTGAAAGCACCTTCTCCGTAAGCCTTGTCATAGGCTGACTTCAACGAAGAATACTCGGGCTTGGCTAGCTCCATATCAAGCTCGATGTCAGTTACGCGGGCCAACTCTTGCGAAGCTTGCTCGCGATACATCATATTCTCTTCCATGATTCGCTCTTTTTCAAGCTCCATCATTTTTTTTGCTTCAATAGCTTCTTGTTGTTCTTGTGGAAGCTGTGCTCGATCAAGCTTAGCCTTCACAATCTTAAACAACATATCATCGGTGTAACCAAGCTCTTGAAACACTCGATCATGATCTTCCTTACCATAATGATATTGCAGCTTGTTTACGCGATCTACAATTGGCTTCCATTCTGATTCATAGGTGCCAATTTTCTCGCGATACTTAGACGCAGCATCAGCACGCTGAATATAATCGCGAACCTTTTTCAACGAATCATCGTCCTTAATCAATCCACGAAAAAACGGATCAATCTCACGCTTCTTACCGTCAAATTCATAAGTGTAATCAGGAGTCCACGCGGACGCTTGCGCATCAGGGGTAGATGCTTGCTGAGTCTGCGTAGATGGAGCTGATTGAGTTACTTGCGTTTGCTGTGTTGTTAGTTCTGTTGACGTGTCTGTGCCTGTTGTTTCTTCTGTTGCCATAATAATCTCCGCGCCGCAATCCCTCGCGAGGCGCTCTGCTATCAGAAACTAGAGTGTTTCTGTTGAGGGTGGAATAACTTCGGCTTGGAGTCCTTGCGCAGTAGGCTGACTATTAGCAGCCACTTCAGGCGAAGCCTGTCCAAGCATCGCAATAGCACTTTCTGGCATTGTTTCCATTTGTCTCTTAAATGTTCCTTGATCTTGAAGCTTTTCAATGAGCCAGTTGAGAGCATCATACGGTACACGCGCTCTGCGCGTTCTCTCAGGATTGACAGGATCTTGAATGAAGAAGTCCACACCAACCATCGCTCCACCATCAGGAATAAACCCAGATTGCGCACGAAGTGCAGCATCTCGTTGAGAACTTACAATATCAAGGTGCGCTGCGATATAGTCCTGATACATCTGTTGCATTTCAGGGGCCATGAATTGAAAGTCTGCTTGATTCATTCGCATGGTAGCCTTGTTGACAAGAAAGTCATGAGGCTGTGATTCAGTTACAATCGGCATCATCCCGCGATCAAGAGAAAGTAAATCGTTTGTTGCCATTGTTTCATTCATCGTTAAATCAGAAAATAAATCATCAACATTGGCGTAAGGAAGGCCCTTAATAAGCTTACCAATCATATTCTGATCCAAACTTGAACCAACATACTGTAAAGCGTGTTGAATAGTAAGAGTACGACCAAGCTTGGTTTCAACATCTTCTGATTGAGCTTCAATCACAATCTCAAGAGACTGATCGTTTGCACTCTTAAATTCAGGAATGTTGACCATCTCACTTCGACCAACAGAAAATACAACCATATCATCTGGAATGTAGTATTTCGCCATTCTCAAATATGTCATGCAAACGCGTTTCAAGAATCCTTCAAACGGCTTGATGTAACGTAAAAATTTCTTCTTCTGAGATGCAGCCCTAAAAAGCAACGTGTGCGGATCAAGATTGGCTTCAACATCTTCTTCTTCAATGTCAGCCAAATCATACATCTCACTTACAGTGCTCTGTGCATAACCAACATATTGATCTCCTGATCTACCAGGAAGGACTGTGGGAGCTGGGCCAGAGACAGTAACAGCTCGAATTCCAGGAAGTGTAGCTCCAGCAGAAACCTTAGCTCCATTCTGCAAAATAAGCTTATCATCGCCCAGCGTGACTTGCGTTTCGGCAATCTTACTAATAGCCCTGTTGACCTCAAGCTGAGAATGTCTAAGAGGTTCAACAGCACTAATGCCACGACACTTAGTCTGAATGTACTCATATCGTTCGCAAACAATCGGGAAAATTCCTTCAGGAAGCTCTCCTTCATCTAAGATAACTCCGGCTGAATGAATGTAGTAATAGCCTTTCGGATATTCAGGGCTAGGCTTAAAGTACCACTCCTTAACAAGCACTTCATCTTTCTTGTTTCGTCTATACCCTTGGTTAATATCGAAAACCATAAATGGTTGCTCATAAGAACCGCCACCAATTTGATCTGCTTTATCAGGGAATAGTTGCTTTAAGTTATCAGTCTTAACTGACTTGCGAAGACAATAATAAGTGGAATCTTTTAACGCTTGAGCCGATGGATCTCGAAGCACGTTGAAAGCAAAAATCTCTTCAAACTTAAGCTGCCCTTGATGAACTGGCTTAGTTTCATCAGCCACAGGCTGGCCCATTTCATCAACTGCGGGCTGACCATCTGGAGTCATCAATGGCTCATGGCCAACAATCGGGCCAGCAGTTTCATCCCAATAAATCTTAGCCCACACTTCACCAATGCCAACAAAATCATCAGACCATTGACGAACTAGATTGGAAAAATCATTTCTCTCTTTGCCATCAACCCAAATAGCTTGATGTAATTCTGCTGATTTCTGATCTTGAAGTTCTTGCCTATGTTTCGGGCCTACAGTGACAGATGGAGATGTGGCAACAATCATGTTGCTGATACGACGAATGATGCGACCAAGGTGGTTCTTCGTTAGCCTAATTCGCACGTTTTCTTGCAAGTCAATCGACTGCCTAATGCGCTGAAACTGAGATCCGCGCTTGTAGTAGTGATCTCCAGAAATCATGAGGAGTCCACTCCTCATTTTAGCGAAATCCTGCTTATCGCACTCTTCTGATTCGGTGTAGAGTCTATCTAAATCCTTGGCTGAGTTAATCTTAATCACTCTTCATCCCCCATTGCATTGTTTTCAAATGCAAGAGGATCAGAGATAAGAAGTTCATCCTTAATCATTTCTTCGACCATCATTTCATCTTCCTTAGAAACAGGTCTATAGATGATTTCTTGTTGCTGAATCGTAGGCTCTTGCACCACGTCCATTGTATCCTTTTTTTCAGGAAACGTAATCTCAAGAGAGTCGAGCTTGAATCTCAAAACCCCTTCGGTAGAGCAAGTCTTAATAACCTGAACTAATCCCCTAGCATCCCATTCCAAAATTCAAACTCTCCCTCTATTTCGTCTAATGAATCATTATTTTTCCACATTTTCAACGCGTCCCTGTTAGTTCTTGCCTCAAATGCAGAATAATATGTCGCGGCTTTCTTGGCTTGGTCTGCAGAGACAATCAAATAATCACCGTTATTTCCTGATCTCATATTAAAAGGTATCTTAATGCACGCATATCGTAGCGCATCAATCAAATCATCGGGGCAATATGCAGATGACGTAGACTTGACAGCGTTAAAAGATAAACTCTCAAACTCTTGAGCGATCTTATACCCCTCCAAGAACTGATCCGGCACACCATCCTTCTCAGATAACTCACTTGGAACATAGAATTTCAAGATTCCTGTCTTTAAAAGTGAAGAAACAATCGAATTTCCAGCATCTCTTGACTTATCTGCACGCAAAAACGGCAATCCACGACGTGCAGCCAAAGTACCTAAATCTGTCGCAGAAAAGTCATAATATGTAGCAGTAATGTCGTTTACCACCGTATTTTTCATCTCAACCCACTTATCAATGACATCTTCTGCTGTTGTTACGCGCTTATCACCACGCCACATCCTAATGGCACGCGCTTGAGTGTAGTCTGGGTTGACCGCAACAAACACAATCGTTGATGGATGGCCCTTATCACCACCACTTCCAAAATCTATCCCAGAATATACTTCCCAGTTGCGCGGAATGTGATGATAACCAGCCAAATGCTTGTCTCGATCAAATTGAGGAAAGCGTAAACCGTCATCCTTCACAAACTTTCCATAAATACGACGCTGTACTTCAGCATTAGTCGTACACTGATCTATACGTTCCTTAATTCTCTCCTTACTCCACATCGTAGTTGTACCATCTGTGTACTTCATACAGTCAAAAAGAGAAATCTGCCTGACCCAAGCGTTAGGCCATACAGTGCGATCCTCAACAATCTTCTTCCAAAAGAGTTGCCCAGTTGTAGCTGTGAAGCCAAAAATCATATACCCTTGAGTTGCCGACACACGACTCTGAAGTTCTGGCACAAGTGCCTCATCAATTTCTTCATCACACGCAACAACAGCACAAGATCCAGCCTGAAGAAGCTCAGCTCCCTGTGCATACGTCTTAAAATAAATCGTAACTCCCTTGTGAATAAAATGAAGACTAGGCGGGAGCTTGTCTCTCTTACTATATTCCCAACCATATTCAGGATCATCTTGAGGAGGCAGAATCGGACGCCACTTATCGTGGAATTCCGAAATAGACATATCCCTTGTCGGATACAAGTACCACATCGTCGTTGGCTTGCGATTATTCTTATGCAACTCAGGCCAGAGTTCTGGCCAAAGCTCCTCGTTTGTAGCCCACTCAATCACCTTACGGGCCATCGTAAGACTCTTGCCAATCTGGTTAGCAGCAGTCACACACTGAACACGCGCTCGACAATCAAACCATTCCTTCTGCCACGGAAAAAACTTCATTCCATAACGATGCGGAAGTCGCTCACGCAGCGCAATCTCACGCTCAAGAGCCTCAAGCTTAGCAAGCTTCAGCTTCACAATCTCCTCATGAAGCCTACGCTTTTCTAATTCGTCATCAATGCTGCTCAAGACGCAGCCGCTCCTCTAACTCTTTCAACTTCAAATCAATCTCAGATGACTTCGCGTGAAGCCCAAGTGCCTTTACATCTTTCGATGTTAAGTTCACAGACATCTGCTTAATTTCCTGCACAGTCCTCTGCGTCGGCATACCGTTCTTACGAATATCAAGAAACGCCACTGCTTTCATAATAAGCTCAATTGCCTTATGGTCTATTCTGCCATCATCTGATTGCATCGGCAGATCAATGATCTGCTGAAGACGACGCAAGCCCCGAGCAAGAGCCTCGTCAACAAGCGAATCGTAGTGCGTTGGCGGTATTAAAACCCAAGCAAGCGAGTTCGGCATTGTCAGATGCTCGCGGAGCAAAATAGAAGGACTCCCTTTACCAATAAACCCTTGAATACCTCGAAACGTCATATTGGTTAAACTGTTCTGAGCTGCATCGTACTCCTGCCAAAAAGCAGTTCTTACTTGATTCAAAAATGGTGTAGGACGCACAATCGGCTCAAGGTGCGTTTCATCCATCGTAAGAAGCGATAATGGCATATCATCAAATGTCTCACGGCACTCGCGAGGCATGATGTTGTAAAGTGACCTCTTATCACTCTTGCTGTATGGGCCGCCCTCATGAAATAGTCTTAGTTCTTTTTCATCCAATTCCATATCTTAACTGCAACATCCTCTAGGTGAGCGTTGGTTGTATCATAAATAAGATGAAATCGCGTTTCTTGATCCAGAGTTGTTTCAGATTCATGCGAATCGTTGGCCCACTTCTCAGCACGATTACGCCTAGCCTCTTTTGATGCGTTAAGCCTGACTCGACACACTTCAAGAGATATGGGCATAAAAAGCTCGTTGTGAAATCGCACGTCATCTACAATGACAATCGTATCCTTAATATCAAGAGCTAAATCAATACGGGGACGCATGATGTTGACCCAAAAGTCCTCTGACATCGCCTTCCTACCCCATTGCGTTCCAAGAAGCTGCAAAAGAACTCGATCTGGCTTTTCAGGCGTGCGAACTCCGTACTCTTGCAGCTTATGATAGATGGCATGGTGCAAGTCGTACAAAGGATCTGCAAACTTCATCAATACTGGAATGTATTTCTCATCCTTGGCTAAGTGAGCAACTCGACGAGCTACTGTTGACTTACCAGCTCCTTGCGGGCCACTGATAAATAAAACTCTCTTCATAGCTCGATAGTAATGTCGTTTACCCCGCGTGGCAAGATGACCCCACGCACTTCAGAATGTTTAAACTCAATAATCTTCTCAGGATGCGAATGACCCATAATAACAATCCTAAGAGTCGGAAGCTCTCGCTTTCGCTCATCAATCCACTCAAGCAAGTTCTTATTGGGACGCACTTGGAAATATCTTCTTAAGCCATCAATTGCTGGTGAAATCACATTTCTCTTAAGCCATCCTGCACCCTGCTTACCTGACCTGTAAGTTGTCGCACGCTCAATACCCCACATTGGAATATCACCGTGAGTGAGTAACACTGACTCCCAAAGCAAAAACTCATCGTGCGTCTTCAAAGCATTGCGCTCGTGATTACCCATAATGTACTGCCCTCCATTGCGTTTCACATTATCTGAAAGAAGCATAGTCGCTTGCCTTGCTCGTTGCAAGTCAGCGGGGTGACAGTTGGCAATGTCAACAACATCACCAAGCAAATACACTGGCCAAGGGGAAGATTGAATCGCAAACGAAATATCATCAAGCGTGTGCGTTGGATTAACGCCATAAAGATGAATGTCGTTGATGATTCTTAGTTTCATATTTCACCCATCTCCAGTTCCATCGCAATCGCCATAGCCATCGCCATCGCCATAGCCATAGCCAGAGCTATTGCCAGAGCCATAGCCAGAGCCATAGCCGGAGCCAGAGCCATAGCCATCGCCATAGCCGGAGCCAGAGCCATAGCCATCGCCATAGCCGGAGCCAGAGCCATAGCCAGAGCCATAGCCATAGCCAGAGCTATTGCCAGAGCCATCGCCATTGCCAGAGCCATCGCCAGAGCCAAAATTTACGCTTTCCACGTTAATTACCCATTCCCAGTTCCACCGCCATCGTCAGAGCCATAGCCAGAGCCATCGCCAGAGCCAAAGCCAGAGCCATAGCCATCGCCATAGCCGGAGCCAGAGCCATAGCCAGAGCCATGGCCAAAACCATAGCCATCGCCAGAGCCATCGCCATAGCCGGAGCCAGAGCCATAGCCAGAGCCATGGCCATAGCCAGAGCCATAGCTATAGCCAGAGCCATGGCCAGAGCCATCGCCATAGCCGGAGCCAGAGCCAAAGTCTACACTTTCCACACTGGCACGCTTTCAATCGACGCTTTTGCTTTATCGGTCACGTCTAAAATCTCGATTGCTTCCAGCAGCTCAACTTGTGGCACCGCAATTGGAAACTTGCACTTGTCAGGCTTCGATGTGCCGTCCACCGCAAGCTGAGAAAGAGATGCTGCTCCTTCCCAGTACCAAATACGGCGAGCGTCGCTTAACACTACTTCACGGTCTTTGCGCGACTCCAAAAATCCTGCAAAAACTCCGGCACTGTGTGTACGCACAATGACGTATCGCTTTCCTTCGTTTGATTGTTTAAGGTAAATTTGTCCGTTGATTGTTATTGTTTCCATATATCTCCTGTCACTCTTCCACTCACTCTTCTACTCGCACTTCGCGAAGCAGTAGGATGGTTCCCTTCTGATACATACGATCCTTGTACTCACGAGCCTTGAAAATGTTGTTGAAATATGCGCGATCAATCCACGCCTCGTCCATCACAACATACGCCTCCACTGGCTCAACGCCATCAGCAAGATTGCAAAGCTGCTCATAAGACATATTCACATCTTGTAGCCAACGAGAAAAGACTTCCTTACTTATCTGTTTCACTTAACAACCTCTCCATCTCTTCTTTCTCTTCAGGCGTGGCAAACGAATAAGCGTAATTCAACACCTTCTCAAGACGAAGCAAATTAGCTTCAGCTACCTCAAGACGTGTCAACGTATTCTGAGCCAAGGTGCGGGCCTCTAGCTGAGTCAATGGGGGACGAGTGAGTTGGTCTTTGTAAGATTTCATTTTTATTTTTTTTAGCTTTTTTAAATTTCGGAGGCAAGGGAATATATAAACAAAAATACCTAAGACCCCCACCCCCCCCATGAGCGGGCGAGCTCAGGGGCCGACAAGGGCGCGGGCCTTGAGATTCGAGCGTTTAGATGGGCGCGTGGGGCGTGTATGCGTGATACAGAGGCGTGTATATATAGATGCGTTTAGGTTTTCTGGAATCTCATTTTAGAAAAACTAGAAAATCATTGGGGTTTTTCGTTTTTGTCAAAAACGAATACAGTGTAAAAATTTCAGGCGAAAATTAAAATAAACGATCCATTTTAGTAATTTATATCTAATAATCAAGTGTTTTTGTCTACAAGTTCGACGCTGCGTGAATTCACAACCCACTGTTTTTGTTAGTTGGCATAGGCAATGCAGTTTAAAAAAACATGATCCGAAAAATCCAACAAACCACACCATTACTATTTATCTGCGCCGTTGTGGCGCTTGAGTTCGCAGCGCTTTTTAGCGCCTTAAATTAAAGGGGGAAACATGAAAAAAAGAATTATTTATCAAAAAAACAATTACAGAATCATTGAATTATTAGACGAACTAATTTCAATCGATGACCTCAAGGGAGATTCCTTTGATCCTGAACTCGTAACGCATTTAAGCAAAGAAGAACTCCTTCAACAAGAGCGCGAATTCGAGAATCTTGTCGATCGTGAAGGGGTCTTTGGTTACGCGTTAGAGGTTTGGAATCCAAGCGTTGACTGCGGCTGGACACACGTTGACTCTTGCTTCGGCTTTGTCGGGCAGTTCAAAAAAGAATCTGAGCAATTCAATCATTACATAGTTGATGAATTTATCAATCAAATTAACAAAGGGGGCTCAACATGGCCAAACAAGTAAACGAAGACACCGAACTTCAAACAATTAAATCAATAACATTGCCGCCTTGGATTGAGGATGATCTAACCGTGGGTCAAGTTGAGGCAATTAACCAAGGTGGTTGTGCATCCGGCGCTTATATGCCCGCTGTAATCTATCACACTGCTTTGCAAACCATGAGTGACCACGGTGACGATGCGCTTGAGTATATTGAGAATCAGCTAGGCGAACTTCCCGCGGTTCCAAAGCAAACATCATGGTCAGGCATTGCTTGCTTTTATTTGAGTCTTGCAGTTGAGCTTTACGCATCAAGCATTGAGCAAGAACTTAAACAATTAACAAGAGGGGAAGAGTAAAATGAGAAAATCCAAACATGAATTTAACTTTAATCATTTAAGCGATTCAACAAAGGAAATTATCTCTGATTTATTGATTGACGCAGATAAATCTAAACGTGGCCCAGAAGGTTATAAAGACGGAAGTGAATCCATTGACGAGATAGAGTTCCTTTCAAGAGCCGGATTTATTGCGAATAGTGATAATTTTGGCGGCCTCACGCTAAGGAACTTCACCGATCTAATGGCTTACTTTGGAGGCGGTTATAGTTGTGCTCATAAAGGTGCTGCTAAAGAGCTAGAGCGACAAATAGATCAAAGCTTTAACATGGCCATTGAAACATTCATTGAAAGACACCCTGAATTCAAAGGCAAGGAAGTTAGCTATCACTCGCTCGTTGATAGCAATCAAGAGATTCTTGCCGAGGAACTTAGCGAATTAGAGAGTGAATCAATGAGTTGTGAAGATAGCTCTATCATGCACGAATTTCGCTTCCTCTACCATGGATATGATAACGGAATTCACCGAGCATCAGTTTCAGCGGCGATCAATACCGAGGGGCCGTATCATCGGTCGAGAATTAGTTGGGCACCGAACATTTTTTGCGAGGGCTGCGAGGAAGTCGAGATCAGTTGGAAAACTGAAAAAGCCTTAAAAAAGAAACTTAAAAGGGCTTTGAAAGATGTTTCTGGAAAAGTTTTTTAACCAAACAAAGGAGGCAAAATGAAACGATTAATTAAAAGAATTCACGAACAAAATAAAAACGCATTATCTCTGGAATCAAAGTATTGGCGAGCCGCATGCTGGGCGGTTGATAGGAGCAAAGACTTGCCGCCAAGTTACATGCATTTAATAAATGAACTTGGCAAGTTCAGAGCGCATTATTTAGTTCCAAAGTCAATTAAGAATCATCTAAAAATCTTAGTTGTTTATAAGCTTTTAAACAACGAAATCAAAGGAGCACAACATGACTAAGCAAAAAACCAAACACACACCGGGGCCTTGGACTTTTGTTCAGAGGCATTCAAGCTTTATTTGTTCTGTAGTTCACGAGTCGGAGACTGATTTTATAAGCATCGTTGACGAATGTACAGAGTCAAACGCCCGCCTAATAGCCGCTGCTCCGGAGTTGCTTGAGGCGCTGTTAGACGCTGAAGCTTTACTAATTGACTGCCCCGCAATGGTTTCAAGATCAAGTCAAGCTCAAGACGCTTTAAACGCAATCCAATACGCAATACGCAAAGCAAGAGGTGAAAAATGAAACTCAATAAACGCAAACAAATGAAAAAAAGAACCAAACAAGACATCGTTAGCTTAATCAAAGAGCATATATTATCTCAAAAAACAGCTTCCAAGCGGCGTAAAGCAGCGCTTGATGGGTTAACTTGTTTAGCCTACGTGATAACTGCGATTGAGGGTAAAGACGGTTCTGACGTCGTGAGAGAGCACATTGACGATGCTATTGCAGAGGCGCTGACAGATCGGAAGGTAAACAAATGAAAAAACCAACCAAGCCAAAAAGAAAAACAATCGTTGACGTTATTGACGCCGCAATCAAAAAGGAACGAACGCCGATCAGAGCTCAAAAGTCGGCATTTATTGCGCTCCATTATTTGTCGGCGTTAATCACGGAGATAGATGGGCCTGAGCTTGTTATTGATTGCGTAAACGATGCAATTCAATGTGTGACAAAAAGGAGGAAATGAGTATGGGGTTAGACGAGTTAATTAAACAGATAGAAGAAGCGATTCGAGATGAGAGCACGATGCTTGGAGTTCGGTACACTGATGCAGCAACCAAGCTGGAAGTGGATAGGACGACCAAGCTCATTTTGCTTGAGATTTTAGAGGAGTTAAACAGATGTTCTCTTTTGCTGTCTCAACTGGATAAATTTTTAATAATTTGCGAAGAAAATCAAAAAAGAACCAAACAAGTATCAAAAGAGCAATTTGTTAAATGGTATCACAATCACTTAGAGAATATGTGGTCTACTCTTGAGGATGAAAAATAGTATGGCAACAATCATGAACGAAGAAGACTCAGCCAAACTGCTACCAGTATTGATGGGTAGCAGTGACCTACTTGTGTTTGAGCTTATTTATAGAACCGGATGTCGGACTCATGAGCTTAGAACCTTACAGCCGCAGGATGGCATGGTGTTAATTCGCGCAGCCAAGGGTGGGCGCAATCACCATGTTCCGGTGGATGCGGAGTTCTTGCTTAGACTTGAGTGTCATTGGGGTGAGATCAAGCATGAGATGGAGCGGGTTGGATGGGAGAGTTACAAGGCAATGCTACGTCAGAAGTGGGCAAGGTTAAGAGCGATGCACAAGTTTCTTAAACCTTACAGCCTTCACAGCCTTCGAGGTGGATTTGCCACCAAGGTTTATCGAGCCACCAAAGGTGACATTATGATAACCAAACAACTGCTTGGACACGTCAATCTCAACTCAACCGCCCACTACATCCAAACCGTCAGCCTAGATGCCGTAAAAACTCAAATTTTAGACGCGGTGAGTGCTAACCCAATAAAAAAGGTAACTTAGCGTGCACTTTTTTGCTCCTTTTTTTCAATTTCCTCAATGGTTCCCAGATGATAGGCACAAAAAAAACACTCTAAAAAAAATATAATATATATATATATATATTAGAGTGTAAAAAAATATATATATATATAGAAAATAGGCGAGCAAACACATTTTCGGTGTAAGAGTATGAGATTATTGAGAAAAAGGTCGACGAGCACCCCCACGAGCAAGAGGCGAGCACTCGTTTTTTGGGGCGAGCAGTAAGAGCAGTCTAAGACACAGTGCAGTGCCAATAGATTGACCTGTTATGTGTCTTTTTTGTCACCTCAAGAATGTTTTCCTCAAGGAACGTCTTCTCAATCATTGATAGGTCACGGTCTATCTGATCCAAGCTGCGCCCCCTTGATAGCTTAATAAGCTGCCGCTTGAACTCTGACCTGCTGACAACCTTACGAGCTATGAACCACCTGCGAAGCGCACTGTAAACCTGTTCGGCTGAGAATACTCGGTCAAACACACCATCCATGTGATAGGTCACATTCGCTAGCTGATAGTCAAAGACCCTTTCAGCCCACTCCAAGTGCTCCACATCAATCACATCACGCTTGTTCTGGCTGACAGCGTAACAAAGACTAAGCCTTAACACCTGTTCCACCTTACGGGTCAGAATTGATGAGCGATAATCAGTCTCACCAATGTCAACACCCTCCTGATAAGCGTGTATTGCCTCTGTAGCACGCTTGACGACTAGATTGAGGTAATCGCGGGCACTGACCGTCAACTCTAAGCCATAAGGCACTAAACTAACCCTGTGGGCGTCTAAACACGCTTTTTCGTAGTCTGATGGCTCTTTCATCGAGTTCACACTGATAACAGTGCCACTTGACTCTTCTCGCTCAGGCTGAATAGACCAGATGTCCCTTACTCGGTTGATAATCTCAGGATGGATAAGGATTTTTGACCTCATCGACAGCTCACGAGCATCAGTGGGCAGCAAATCATCACAAAAGTACATAAATCTAGTTCCAAGACCACTTTTTACGAAGTTTTTGTCGATATTGTCTTTGAACTCGTCAGGAGTAGTGAATCCGAGCATCGTGATACATGGATTCTTGATCGTAAGAACACTGTTACGAGCAAGAGCACGACTTCCAGTCTCACTTGAAGACTCACTCCACATATTCATCACAACTTCCTTGGCTTTCTTGAAATGCTTACCGTCTTTGATTTCTTTTAAGAACGATCCGAATTCGTCGTACAAGTCAATGCGACTTCGCTTAGGTCGAAGCGGCAAATCACTTAAAATACCCTCAGCAGAGCCATAAGACCTAACCCCAATAAGGCTCTCAGCCCCACGACCAGCTTGGTTTAAAATTTTAATAATCGCCTTCTGCGGGAAGCTCTTGCCACTTCCACTGAAAGCCACGGTCATCAAATAAAGATTAGACCAGTTGTTTAACACCGAATACACGTTGCCAGCCAAGACTGAGCATAAACCAAGAGCGCCGACAAACGGCATCACTGGGCTCTTGGAGTTGCTTGTCTCAAACGTGTAAGCCATCGTCCACTCGATAAGGCCATCTTTCGGAATAAGCTCAAACAGACGCTTTCGCTGAGATTCGATGAAGTGATAGTGATTAAGCTTACTCATCTCATCTATGGCCATTTCCTTCACACCGCTCTCCACTGAAGACTCAATCACACTCTGCTCAACTCGCGGCTTAAAGTAGTTGGGGTAAATCGCATCCTTTTCAATTGCAGCCTTCAGGTGCCGCTGGAAGAACTGACGAGCGTTAGCCACACGATCCGCTGAACCACGCCACTCGGAAGCATCGCCGAAGTAGTTGTCAGCACCCAAGTGAAGCGCGTCTTCTTCAAGAAGCTTCTCTACTATATCTTGGTCAGTAAGCGGCTTACTCTTGATCTCTCGATTGCAGATGAGATCCCACACGAACTGCGAGAAATAATTGTTGCGATTGCCACGAGCGCAGCCACCGTCGTGAGAGATGTGCCCACTCATCGCAGCTCGAACCGTGGCTGGCTTGAAGATGCCGTGCGCCTGAAATGCGTTCTTTAGATTCTCGATCATCTCCTCTGTGATCTCTTCAAGCTCTTTAACGTGAGTCAGCACCGATCCGCTCTCCCACATATATTGTTGCTTGGTTTCAGGATGGATACTTGGAGGTATCACTGTGTAACAACCCTGCGCCAGAATATCGAGCGCAAGAGTGCGAGAGTTGTGCTTCTTGATTCCTGTACCGCGATAGAAAAGAGAAAAACCTTTCTTTCCGATCTTAACCATCGGCGTTGGCGGCAAGAGTTCTTTGCACAAGGCACGAGCTTTTTTGGTTAGCTCTTTATCAAGCGTGTCAACATCAACCACTACAACATCAATGCCAGTCATCACCGCGATGTTTGAATCAGGATACATTAGCGACCAACCATCAACGACTTCAACAGGTTGCTTGTTTGTAAGCCAGTATTTGAACAGAACTGGCATCGGCTCTTTGCCACGGCACGGCAACACGTTGTATCCGAGCTCGTGTAGTTTTGTTGAATTTTCTGCGAAAATCATCTTGTGTTTCTCCCACACCTGCGGTTAGAGTTCAGTTTCGTTGAAAAGGAGCATATAATGAAAAACAAAATTTTTGTAAAATACTATGAAGAAAAACTCGGCACACTGAAGCAAGCGTCATATTTTTTTCGCTACAGCAAAAGTTCAATCTGCCAATGGTTAAGCGGCAAGACGCTTCCAGGGCCGCGTGCTATTCGTTTGATCGCAAAGAAAACACAGAACTCAGTTCCCCCTGAAACTTGGTATCGCAAATGAAAATCAACAACACATCAACCATTCATTTCAAACCGTCATATATTTGTATCTATGGGCCAAGTGGAATCGGAAAAACGTCGCTCGTTAAATCACTTCCTCATGAGTCTGTACTCATCCTCGATGCAGAATCAGGAATCGCATCACTCCGCGATACGAAGATTGATAACATTTCTTTATCAAAGGATGATAGCGATGTTCTTATTCCTGAAGACAAACGATACGACAGACTCCTATCGTTCATGCAATTCATTCAAACGCCGGAAGCAAAAAAGAAATATAAGTATATCTTTATCGACTCGCTCACAGAGATCGCTCAGAACATTCAAAAAACAATGAATCAAAAGTTCACAGGGTTTCAAGCATGGGGTGAGTACACAAAAGCGATGCTTGATTTGTTTAAATTTTTTCGTGACGTTGGGCACTACACTGTAATCTTCACTGCTCTTGAAGGACGCATCGAAGATGACACAGGTGCATCGTTTAGCTACCCAGATGTGGGCGGTAAGAAAGCGAAAGAATATCTATTGCCTCAGTTCGATGAAGTGTTTCGCATGATCGTCGACGCTGAAAGAAATAGATTCTTTGTAACCAAGACAACGGCTAAGACACAAGCCAAGGATCGAAGCGGAAAGCTCGAAGAACTTGAGCAACCGAATCTTATGGCAGTGCTTACCAAAATGAAGGGAGAATAAAATGGGATTTTTTAATGCAAACGAATTTAAAGATGAGGACTTGTATGCCAGCGGTGGTGCAGGCGGAGTAGTGCCTGAAGGCGACTACATGGGCAAGGTAACTAAGACTGAGGTCAAGACTGCGGCAAGCGGTAGTAAGTATGTATCGCTTCAAGTGAAGCTCGATAACGGTCAGTCAATCTTCGAACGCCTTAACCTTGAGCACCCGACAGCAGGAGAGTTTGCTAAGAAAGCATTGGCAAGAATCATCAAGGGCGGCATCACAAACGCTGGGCAACTTCAACTTAACACAATCGAAGAAGTAGCAACTACTCTTCAGAATGTACCAGTTGCAGTAACCGTTAAGCATCGAGGCCCCAATGACAAAGGATATATGCAGTACAATCTCTACTTCCATCAATCCTCAAGTAAGGTCACAGTTGGAACCAAAGCAGCGTATTGAACTGCGTCCATATCAACAAGAATGTATCGAGAAGGTAGGAGCCGCGATAGCCCAAGGTGGGAACGCGGCTCTTGTTGTTTTACCCTGCGGCACAGGTAAGACTGTAACATTCGCAGCCCTGGCAAGCAGATACAAGTCAGCACTTATTATTGTGCCGAAGGTATCGCTTGTTCTGCAAACACACGCGCAGCTTCTTTTGGCTGGCATTGATGCTGGCATCGTTTGCGGATCTCTTAATAAGAATGATGTCACATCTAATTTCGTGATTGCAACATTTCAGTCAGCAATGAAGATCGAAAGGCAGTTTGATATTGTTATTGCAGATGAGTGTCACAAAGTAGACTACAATAACGATAAGTCTTTTTATTTTTTAATTTTAAAAAATCAATCAGGATTCAGAGTTGGGTTTACTGCAACTCCGTATCGTGGCACTGAGCGAATTTACCCAACAGAGTTTTGGGAACCGCCAGTTTTTGAGAAGTCAATTAGATGGGCTCAGGCTATGGGATATGTTGTGCGAGCTAAGACATTCGAACCCGTAGACAAGATTGATCTTCAAGGAATTAAGACGATACTTGGCGATTGGGATATAAGTGAACTCAGTCAAAAGATTGAAGCTGACTTTGCTAAGCTGAAATCGCAAGTGGCAGATGTACTGCTGAGAGCAGCAAAGAGAAAGCACATCCTATGGGTTTGCATATCCACTCGCCACGCAGACATGGTGGCTGAATTGCTTGAGAAGACAGGCGAGTCGTTTAAGGTTATTCACTCTGACTCAGAAGATGACGTTGATAAGACTGCGCTACCACGGCACATCGTCAGCGTTATGATGTTTAGTGAAGGTGTAGATATTCCAGCCATTGATTGTGTGGCAATGCTCAGGCCAACGAAAAGTCCCACGTTAATGGTGCAAGTCTTTGGCCGAGCACTGCGTCCTTCAATCGGCAAGGAGGACGCTCTTATCTTAGACTTCGGACAAGTGATTCGCAACTGCGGCCCGATTGATAATCCGTTTGTTGGAGAACCGATTGGCTTAAGAACCACAGGCGAGAAACTAGAAGACCGTGGCGAGAAGATGTTTCGCTGCGATGAGTGCGGGGCCATGAACGTCATTCCGATCAAGGATGATAAGGTATGCCTTGATTGTGGGTTTCATGTGAAACAACTCGTACAAGATAAATCGCTATGGACTAAGGCAGATGTCAAAGCAAGTCTCACATCAACTGATAGACAACTCTTTCCATTAAAGAGCATCTTATACTGGACTAAAGGAGATCAGAAAGATCGCCACTTAGTTAAGCACGTTACACTAACTGTCATCGTTGATGGAGCGGAACGTGGCGTGTATTTTAGAATTGATAATCCTAATTTCATTCGTGACAACCACAAACGTAGATATGCTTGCGCCGCAAATGAAAGCAAGATGGAGGCTCTCATACGAGATGTGAAGCGAGATCGTATGTGGTCAATCAAAACAACAGAAGGTTTTTTTGAAAAGGATATAGAAGACGTTTCAGTTGAACTAACACTTGCTCCAAAGAGCGAGGCATTTTTTGAAAGCAAAAAAGGTTTTGATAAACTGCACGGACACGTTAGGACACCGCGTATCGAAAAACAAACGAGCTTGTTTTAACCTCATGGTTCATGAGGGAATTACAGGTAGAGCGCGACTGTTTGATGTGGCTAAACAAGAATGGGTGGTACGCGTGGAAGGTACAGAACGGAGCAATATATGACGCCAAAACAGGAAGCTATCGTAAACTGTCTCAGTTTCATGTTCGCGGGATCAGCGATGCTATTGCTGTTAGTGATAGTGGTGTTGTTGTTTTTATCGAATTTAAAAACGAAACAGGACGCCAATCGAAAGATCAAGAAAACTTTGAGAGACAGATTAAAAAACGTAAAGGAAATTATCTACTCGTAAGATCAATAGATGAATTAAAAGAGAAACTACATGAAACTTTGCAACACTCCCTACATCCACTGCAAGATTAGAAATCAATTTCTAGGAATACCAGGAACATTTACTGAGTGTTATATATTCATGCTGACAGCTCTGCCCAATCGCCCAATTTTATTTACAGCCCACACAGTGCATGGTGGAGTATTTTCAAGACTTCCGATCTGGGCGTTTGCTCCAATTACAGCAAAGTTCAGCAATACGCCAACAAAGAAACTTCAACGCTGGAGTGTACTTGGTACAGAGTGTGAAGTGATCGCGCCACTGTATCTTAAGGACTATAGAGTGAAAACTCATTTTGGTGAGGGGACGTACAAGTTCACTGTAGACTTCACTGATGGAATGTTTAGCGAAGATCCTGAGCAACACAAGTCACTTCATTTTATTGAGTTAAATGAAACATACGCATTGCTGCCAAATAACGAGTGCAGGTTTGTTGACTCGCACTTTGTTGAAGATACAGCAATTGAATACAAGAGAAACATAGAATACTTTACAACGGAGGAATAATGAGCACATTTCAAAAGTCTGATTCATGGCACGCAGAACGAGCAAAAGGTATCGGTGGTTCAGAGATTGCAGCTATTCTTGGAATCTCACCATATACAACTGCTTATGAGTTATGGCTTGAGAAAACTGGCAAGAAGCCACGCATGGACATCTCACACTTGCCACACGTTCAGCGGGGTATTTTAGGAGAAGACGTTTGTAGAATGATGCTTGAACGCAGTCAGCTAAAGTCGTACAAGCCTAAAACGTGGCAGGGTCTTAAGCCGTGGCACCGTTGCTCTGATGACGGATGGAATCTTGATGACAATGTGATCTTGGAGATCAAGTGCATGGGATCTCAAAACCATCAGCTTGCAAGTGAAGGAATTGTGCCAGATTATTATGCGTGCCAAGTGCAATGGAACTTGTTTGTGTCAAAAGCTTCCAAGTGTTTGTTTATTTCATTTAAGCCTGAAGATGAATCAATGCACATTGTAGAAGTGTTGCCGAAGATTGATGAGCAAAAGAAAATCGAAGAGGCTGTTGATTTCTTTTGGTTATCCAATGTACAAGCAGATATTCCACCAGCGTTGAAGGAAAAGGATTATGTCAGGATCGCAGACAAAAAACTCGAAGAAACTCTCGCAGAATACGAAAGACTCCAAAAAGAATCAAAAGCTATTGAAGGACAGATTGAAGCTCTTAAAGAAAGTGTACGCGAGTATGTTAAAAACCACCCAGCGATCTCCACGCCATCTGGATATAGAATCAGCTTATCTTCTCGTAAAGGTGGTGTCGATTATGCAAAGTATTGCGGTGATAAAGGAATCACGCCTGAAGAACTCAAAGCTTACGAAAAAAAGCCTGTAGAAGTATTTTCAATTAAAAAGTCAGCAAGCTTCTTTGCGCCATAAGTTTGACACTGTTGCAGCCTATGGGAATCATAGTACCATAATAATATGAGGCTGCGAGAAGCAATCTTAAGACTAGAGGGATGCCACAATATACCGACACTCTTTTCTGTATCGAGTGAACTTGCTGAAGTATTTGCTGGAAACAATGTAGTATTAGAATACCTGTCTGACATCGCGTGTGAAATCCTTGAAGGGTTTGAAGACGATATGCTCACAGATGAAGAGTTAGAGCGTGGTCGTAAACAGCTTTTCTCAAGAAGAGTATTCACTAATGGCTCGCTACCCGAAGCCTAGCGAAGAAGATTTTGTCTTCTTTAGAATATATAAAAAAAGAAAGAACGATGCCAAGTGGCGAAAGATTAAATGGAATCTTTCGTTTAAAGATTTCCTATATCTGTCAAAAAAAAATTGTTTTTTTTGTAATGCAGAACCAAGTAACGAAATATCAAAATCAATAGATGTTGCTAAAAGTAAAAGGCATATTAAATTTCAAGGCATTGATCGTATAGATTCTAAACTAGGTTATTCTAAAAATAACGTGCTCCCATGTTGCTGGGTTTGTAACAGAATTAAAAACAATACAAGTGCTATGGAGTTTTTATGCCACGTTCAAAAGATGCTCCCAAAGCTGACAACTTTAGTTATCAGAAATGTAGAAACAAGAAGTGGGAAAAAAGATACGGAAACAGCGTTAGGGTTGGAAGAAGAGATTATTCGATTGTCTTCTGTGAAGTTATCATAGATGATTCGAGAGATCGTATTGCTGGTCTCTGTGATCCTAATAATCATGCTATTTACGTTGACGTAACAACAGAGGTTGAATCAACTCTGTTGCATGAAATATGTCATGCAGAAATATATGAGGCAGGATTCCACCAGCGAGAAGATTGGGACTCAAATCTTGAAGAACAAATTGTTGAATGTATATCTCAAGGTATTGCTCACGCTTTCTCTTTGCGCAAGCGTTCATAAGCATTTGCCTTCTCAGGGAGCTTCTTCCCCTTTGATGCCTTATCATACTCTTTGATAGTCTTCTCACTAATGCCAGCTTTCTTTGCACCAGCAGAATGAAAAAATCTACGTTGTGCGTCTGATTTGTATGGCATTATTTTTGTTCTCCATATTGTTGTTGTAGCCATTGATAAACGTCTGGGCCATATTTTTGAGCCATTACTTTACTTCCAGCGGCAGTTCCAGCACCAATTAAATTAGCTATTGCTTCATTTGAAAGCGCCTGTCCTACTCTAGTTCTTAATGCCCCTGATTTAAGGGCTTTCCCAGCAAACATTGCAGCACCAGCTTCAGGGCTTGCAGCAGTAACAGCAGCCTTTGTCTCACTTAATAAGGGACGAGTGGCTTCAGATGTAGCCATTTGATATGCTGGTTTTTGAACTGTCAAAAGATTGCCCATATCTTTATTATTTACTTTATAAATATCAGCGGTTTCTTTACCAAGAGATTTTTCAATATAATCTTCAGCGCCTTCTTGGAAAATTTTTCTAACTTGTTTTCCAATTTTGTCACCAGATTTTGTTTTTGCCAAAGTATCCCATGCACTTTGTGGAATTGATTCGCTCCAATCTCTTTTGATCTGCGACAATTCTGATGAATTAAGTTTTACTTCTTTTGCAGGAATTTTAGTTACTTTTTGTTTTGTAATTGGAGTACCGCTTTGGTCAAGCAATCCAGTAGGAACATTTTCTACAAGTTCTTGCGCTGGCTTTGATTCGATTCTAGCCAACTGGTCGTCTATAAGACTTTTAAGTTCTTGAGCAACTTTTGCCGCTGGCTCAGATTTACCTTCTTTAATTACTACTTCTAATTCGTTGCTTAACTGTCTTAATTCTTTATCTACGTTTGAAAGACCTTTACCAGCAAGGTCAGCGGCTTTCTCTATTTCTTTATTTTGAAATGCAAGCTTATCTAATACTTCTTCTGTCTTTGCAACACGAGCCTCTGCTCCACCAGCGATATTGTGACGAAGCATTGTATCAGTTAATGCTCCAGCTTCTTTTCCAGCACGTACTGCTGCTTGCTCTAACTTGCTTATACCAGATTTAAAAATTGTTTTACCAAGACCTTTAACGCCACCAGATAATAATTTAGCACCAGCTATTGCTGCTCCAGGATCAGCTAGGTCATATCCAGTTGCTTTTACAGCACTCCATAAAGGATTTTTCTCAATATCTTCCGGCTTATTGGTTCTTTCAACAATTTCAGCGCCCGTTGGAAATCCTTCAATAAGAGCTTTCGATAACTCTTCGCCTGAGTATCCAGCTCCAGATAATTGGCCAATAGCCATCCTTGTTGGCCCAGCACCAGTACCAACGTCTAGTGTTTGAACTAATCCCTTTTTAGCAACATCTGCTTTTTGTTCATCAGTAAGTCCAGCAGTGACGTTTTGAAAAGCCGTCTCAAAAGGAGATACACCAACATTTTTCAAATTTCCCCAAAACGATCTATCTACTTCTGGAGGTTTATTGGCTTTTTCCTTAGCTTCTTCAACATCAAGTAATGAAGAAAACTTCGCACGTTGCTCATCTGTTAAATCAGTTCTTGCCTGCAATAGTTCTTTTATCTTTTGTATTTTCTCTAACCGTGTCATTTAGATTTACCCTGAGGCTTAGATAATTCATTAAGCATTGCATCTAATGGATCTTTTTTCTCAACATTTTTTTCAGGTTGTTTTTTAGTTTCAGCTTTTGGAGCAATCAATCTCTTTGGTGCTCCTGCTCTTTCTAAGTTAACAAACGATTGGCTGAATACTTTTTCACCAAATGCTTCTGGTGTATTAAACAAATGCGAGTAATAAGGATTTGCTGCATATCCTTCTTTCATAAGTTTAAAGTTATTTCTAAGTCGATTTGTAGTTGAAGCCTTAGAAACTTGCATTTGCTCAATATATGGCCTTAATTTTTCGGCGGGAATTTTTCCATCCTTGCCAATTTTTATTTTACTCATCTCAAACAATGTTGTTTCCAAATCTCTTAAATACATTGATCTATTAACATCACCCTCAGAAAGAGCACCCTTTTCTCCACCTACACTTCTTGCATAATTAGACAATGAACCAAGGACTTTCCTAAGATCATAGGTTCCGTCAGGATTAGGAGTAAACGCATTTTCGATTGTAGCGTAATCTTGCTCAATCTTTGATGCCTCACTATCAAGTTTTGATTTCTTATTTAAAATATCTTTTATAGCTGATCTATCTTGAGCTTCTGCAAATCGTCTATTGATAGCGTTTTGCTTTTCGGCGTCACGAGAACCACCGCCAGCAAGCTGAGCTGCTAATAATTCATCAATCTTTTTCTGAGACCCTTGAGTCTGGGCTAAGTTAGATTCAGCGGCAGTTTGTGCGAGCTTTCCACCAGCCAGAGCATCAAGCTGAGCTGCAAGTGGAGTCCAATCAATGGGTGGAATTTGTGCAGCTTTGATTCTTTCTGCTAACTGTTCACGAAGAAGTTTCTTTCTTTCGTCTTCATCTTCTTGTTGCTTTTGAAGAAGACTCTTTGAATCTTCCATTTGAAGTTGGTTAAGCAAATCTTCTTCCATTAGACACCTATTGATTCATATAAAAATCGCGCATTGCTCTTAGCTGCGGATCTGTTGTGTACTCGCCACCTTGATATTGACCGCTAAGTTTATTTAACATTTCTTTATTCATACCTGCCTGCTGCATACCTTGATAGATATTCATTCCTTGCATCGCTCCGCTCATCCCCCCTTGGAGAGCAGATAACAATGGAGAAGGTTTATCCATCATTTCAGGCAATCGAGCTTTTTGCCCATAAGTACCTGCCCATGCTTGGTCAAGTACGTTACGTCGCATATTTGATTCTTCCATTTTTTCAATGGCTTTTTTCTTTGCACGAGCACTGAAATAATTAAGAAGACCACCACCACCAGCGCCTAGTAGTGCCATTGTAACTGGATCCATAAACCCTCCTTAAAATCCTTTATCCATTCTTGAAAGCATAGCATCTTGTCTTGCTTTTGCTGTACCAGAAACGATATCAGCTTTCTTGCCATACTTCTGCATTTCATAAGCGTTGATACCTTCAATATCGCCGCCCTTCATTCTAAGATAATCCCCACGAAGACCACGCTGAGTTGCACCTTCAGCGGCAGTGATTCCAAGTTGCTGTTGAGCCGCTTGTGATCTTAAATCAGCAAGACCCCTTCCAGCTTGAAGTCTAGCTGCCTGCCTTTCAGCCATTGACTGACCACCAAGACCAGAAGCAATGCGTTCTCTTGCTCCACTCGATAAACCACCTTGTTGCGCTAATTGAGAATAAGCATTTGCTTGCGCTCCACCAGCTCCAATGGATTGAGTTTCAAGATTGCTTGCTAACTGTTCGCCCATTTGCCTTTCTTGCTGACCAGCAAGTTCTTTGGCTTGAGATCGTTGGGCTTCATATTCTTTCATTGGCCCGCCACCATAAGCCTCTTGCTGCAAAGCTTTAGCTTCTTCAGAACCAATAATAGATTGCCTACCTGGCATTTCTCCAAGAATTCCAAGTTGCTTTGCCTCAGTCTCGCCAATCATTCCTTGAAGCTGATCGTAAGCATTAATTTGTCTTTGGCGCTTATTGGCCTTGCTTTTTTTTACTGCTTTAACTGCAAGAGGGATAGCACCAAGAGTACCAACTGCTGCCCCAACTCCCAGACCTTTTTTTGCAACTTTACCAATACCCTTACCGATACCTTTAATAAATCCACCCAATCCCATAATTAAATCATACTCCAATCTGCGAATGATAAATCTTGTTCAATTTCGTCGTCTTGATCTGGAACCATGTTAGCCAATGTCTCAAGCATTTGATTCCTATAATCCTCAAGCTTTTGAGTTTCTGCTGCGATCCTTGGATTGCCAATCTCTTTATTAAGACAGTTTACAATAACGTGCTGAGCAACGAAATGCCAAAATTCAGGAAAATCTATATAGTCAGTTGCTACTGTCGGAATATCTACATTACGAATATACCAGAGCTGAACTCTTGGCTCAATTAAAGTAATAGAAGCCCCAGGAGATGAACCAAGACCATTGGTACTCATTGTAATATCAAATTCAGAATTAACAGACTGAACAAGAACTTGTTTTGGCATATTAGCATTTGTGCTCGATATAAACCAAGATGGAGCGATACCAACAGTCGTGCCCATATTTAACAACACATTAGAAGTTGAAATATCTGCATTTGTAGAAATTACGCCACTGCTTTCTGTAGGTGTTGGAAATAATCTTAACTTCGTTCCAGACCTAGTGTCATTATTAACCAACATATAACCATAGTTACCTTGTGTTGGGATTCCAAATTTTCTCGTATAGTCTGAGTCTTCAAATCTATTCTTATTTGTTATTCGTTTAATTGGCCTAGTGATTGATCCGTCCGAATAAACAACTCTAAGTATTTTGTTGCCGTAAATGTTGCTGGGTAAATCATAATCAAATTTTCCAGCAACAAGTGTTATCGGAGCATGAGCTACAAAATACTGATCTTGAATGTTAAGTTTATGAATCTCAGCTTCACAAAACTTTAAAGCTTCTTCTGTGTATTTAAGAACTTCTTCATCTGTGATAAAATCTTCATCTCTAAGATCAAGCTTATCCTGCACAAATAAAAGCAAATCATTGTATGTTTTCTGACTCATAACTTCCCCCGAAAAATCTAACGGTCATTGCCGCAGACGTGGTAAGCACAATATATTTTGGCGTAAATTGATTATAAAGAAAAGTGGCAGTGCCACCAATTTCAGATGTTTTAATAATATCTTTTGGCTGAAATCCAAGATTATGCGGAATCTTTAATGCAGTAACAGCATTTTTAGTTGTAATGTTAAAGAATTGAAATTTACCACGAAGAAGAGATTCTTGTTTCAAGTAATCGTAAAACCATTGAACAGCTTCTCTTACTCGCTCGTCTTCAATCTCTTCAAATACAGGTCTTCGCAAAACAGTCGTCATGTAGCATTAGCTCCAGGCTCACCAAGATAATTTGTCTGCGTTGACCCGACAGTTTCAAAAATAAATGAGTATTCAATTAGGTTTATGTAATTGTTGACAGGATAGCTTTTAATAGTCCAAGCAGTTTGGCCAGGATTGTAAAGCGCATATCCAAGTACAATTATTTGATTTGCATTTGAAGATAAAATCTTAAAGCTTGTTGTTGATCCATCATAGCAAAACCACGAGTTATAAAGATCGCTGGGGAAATCTATTCCTATAGAAATAGTAGTTGTTTTGCTATTGTTATCATAAACAGCTCCAGTTACTAAACCATAAGAGTCTGAATTGAATAATTTAACAAATCCACTTTTTAAATGAATTTGCTTGTATTCACATCTTAATTGATTTTTAGGAAATCTTCTTGATTCATCGACAATCTTTTGACGACGACGCCACAGCCTTGGATCTCCATAAGAAATACCAGGAGCGCCCCATTTATAAAATGCAGGTACATAAATAATACGCATTTCTTGAAGAAGGTTGTTATCATCATTTTCGCTATAAGGCTGAACAGATAATCTCGCTGATACGTCAACTCTTGGCCTAGCTTTGATAATTGCTGTGTTTACCCATTTCCTTACTTCAGTCGTTCCGAAATCAATAATAGGCCCTGCATAATTGAATAGTATGCTACGCTTAACAGGACTAACAGCAGAAGCACTGCTTGATGAGATATTCGTATCAATGACCACATCGTAAAGAGTGTCATTATCATACTTAAGCGTAAAACCTCTACCATCACCTTGCCAAACAATTCCATTAGCATACAACAAACTTGAAGGCTGAAATTGACCATATAAGTCCACCTGATCTGGTTCATTTTTAAATACTTTAATTGTTACAGATGCGCCGACTAATGGTTGTGGAGCTGCATTTAAAATGATTTGCGTTGGCAGTACATTTTTTACATACAGACTTCTATTGTCATAACCATCAATTTGAATCCAATCATTAACGGAAACTCCAGTTGTTGATGGAATAGAAATAGACGGATCTCCAAGATATGAACCAACAGTTCCAGGTGCAGTTAAGATTGGCCCCGAACTATTGTATCCAGAACTCCATCGAGTAAACTTATTGACCGGAACATACATTGAAAAGATACAATTATTTTCTGTATCAGTATCTAGCTCTGGGTCTCTGCATGACCAAAGAACTCGCTTATTTAAAGCATCGTATGTTCCGTAAATTCTTTTCTTTTGAGTCTGTGTTTGAATAAGTCTTGAATATGTTTCTTTGAAATCTTCGGCAGATAAAGAATAAATCTGATAGCCATCAGTATAATAGAATCCATCGCTACCAGCGAAATATAGACCTGTTAATGTAGGAACAACAGAAAGATTTCCTACACAACCAACTTTATCTGAAATCTTTCTTGGGATCATTCCACCACGACCAAGGCTGTCGTAGTTGTTGTCAATTCGATAAACGCTGTTTTCTCCAAATACAATTGGAACAGATTTGATTGATGAGATGGCTGTAATTGGTTCTTCTATGTCTGTAAAAAATGATGCAGGAACACTGTCAGGGTCTCCACGCTTTGATTGCCAAATCCTTTGAGTAAGAAAATCTCCATCTGCCCCAGTTGTTGATACTTCATAGCCATGCGCCCAATAAGTATAATCAGATGTAGAGTGAACATATTTACATTTTGGTGGTCTATCATTTTCAATTACGCCACCAGTTGTATAAAGAGTAACATTCGCAGCCGTTAATGTTGCATCAGTTACGTTATCTGAAAATGTCGTAGTTCCATTAGTTATTTGACCAACATAATATAAAACTGAACCGCCACCAGTTGTTCTATAAATTTGTACAATAATGTTTGATGTGTCGTAATGCTCACCAGAGCTATTTGATAAAACAGGTATGTTTCCAATGGCATGAGGAGTCACTGATGGATCAGCAGAAAGAGATGTTACTTCTTTTAAATATGGCCTACTCAAATCTTCATAGGTTGTTGAACCTACTGTGTAGGTATATTTATAAACAAAAGCATAAATAAAAGATGTTCCAGTTCCACCGCTGATTGTAATGCTAGAACCAGAAATGACAGGAAGCCCAGCAGTTCTTAGTCGCAAAACACCGCCGCTGTCTCTATAAACTTTAACAGCTAATTGAAACGGTGACTCGTGAGTAATAAATGTATGCTCGTTCCATTCTGAATATGAACACGCAATAGAATCATCCATATTAGTAATGTCAAATGCACTAGCCGAACTAGGCCCAACAAGCTCTGTTCTTGTTGTTCCATTATCATAAAATAGTTTTTTGTCTGATTGTTTTAAAAGTGTGAATGACTTTCCAGTGCCAGTATATTGAGACATTACGAGTCCAACACGTTTATTTGTCGAAAGTCTTGCCCTAATACCAGAAGTGGTAAAATCATAAAGCAACCCTGGACGACTTTCCAAATCGCGGTATTGGTTAATAACTAGGTTGTCTGCTTTTTCAAATTTATTTGTTTCAGCAGAAATTGGAAAGTCAGTCTGACCTCCATCAAAATCTTTAACACTTAAGATTGCCATGAATCAATTTTCTCCTCAATCCGTTCGATTCTAACTTCATGAGTTTCAATTTTAGAAATGATGTGTGTAATTTGTAAATTTAAACTTTCAACTGATTTTCTCATCTCTCTAAATTCAAGAACAAACCACGCTGAAATTCCTGTTAATAGAAATCCACACACACTCAGCAATAAGTTAATAATTCCTTCACTTGGCATAATATCTCTCACCATCCAAAACTTTCTCGAATAAATGAATAGGATGCTCTGGCTTAAAGTAGTTTCTATAATAATGATAAATCCCACCTTGAGAATTAACCAGTGATTTAAACAAAATACGCACTATTTGATATGGTAAATATGTCCAGTGAGTAGTGGTGAATTTCTTTTTATACACTTCATCAAGAGCATCAATAACAAGCCAGTTAATGTTTACTGTTGATGCAACATTGCCCTTAAACCATTTATAAGTATATTTTTTGACACCAGCGTTTAAAATTCCAAGTAGCATCCAAATAAACTCAATAGGATATGGATTGTATCCAGCACATAATTTTATAAAGCAAATTGTTCCACCTTGAAGAGTGGTTCTAATTTCCTGCTTTTCAGGATCTTTTGAATGAAAGCTCCAGCCGTATTTATTACCACGGTCGCACATTTCGCGGGCGTGTACTGATTCAATAAGAACACTAATTGCTGCAATGGCTACTAAATTATCATGAGCCTCAAGAAGCTGACTGTCTGGACTTCTCCAATGAAGACCACGTATTTTTTGACCATCTTTTATTACTACACAATTCTCAAGAGCAAAAAATGCGTTGTCAGTATCTCTCTTGTCTATAATCTCAGCCTTTTTAAATCTGTAAAGCATTTGAGCAAGCCAAAGAATTGGATTGTCAGAAGGCTTGTTTGGCTCAAGCCTACCCATTCCATATTCAGTCGTATAATCACGATAGAAAAGTTCTTTGGCCCAGATAGCGCTCATAGCTTTTTACAAGCGTAAACATCCTTCATGTCAGGGATTTCTTTGCATTGTTTTGCAAGAAAAGGTTTGGAAGCACAGCCGCTAAGAAGTAAAAGTGCAATTAGGTATTTCATTAATATCCAATCCTTTCGATATTTAACCAAGTAAAGTTGTTATTGAGCATCGAGACGGCTGGAGCCCCTGAATCTCTGATAGTCGTAACATCTAAAGTGTCTCCGGCATTTAAATTTACGATGCAGCTTCCATTTCCAACGGCGCTTAATGCTGAAGCTACTTGATAAGAGAAAGTCGCCAAAACACATTTTACAACGCTGTTGATTCTTATCTGCAAATAAGCGTAAGTGTTAATTGACGCAGCAGTTCCCGATCCCGTGTTGAAGCTTGCGCTAATTCGGTACTTGCCACCGATAGGAATACTCGCGACCCCCGTGCTGGAATTGTAAAATCCGTGCGTATCAAAATCCCGAGTTCCAAAAATTGCAATTGCGTTGGTTGTTCCAAATGCCGTTGTGCAGTTAGTATACCTGCAAGCGACAAGTTCATTGGCCGCAATCGTTGCGGGGCCGGACAATTTTTTTACAGCAAATATATTGTAAACCCCCGAGCTAGAAATATCGTAGTTCAAATTTCCGCCCGAGTTTTGATAAGCTTGACATCTTATTTTTTGCCCAGCATTTAAAAATGTCGTGTACGATACTAAAGGGGCTGTCGTATTAATTGTTGCAGAGGTAACAATGTCGCAAGATTGCTGTACAGCTATTCCATCAATCAAAATTCTGGACGATCTCACCCCGACCGAACTAAATATCCATCCAGCTTGAAATTGAATTTCATAGATTCCGCTAACTGGAACGGTATATTCGCCGCCGTTAGTTGCTGAATCAAAAGATCCATGTGTGTTTACAGTTGGGGTTCCCCAGAATCCTGCTGGCAAATTTTGAAAGCTACTACTTAGAGTGTGTGTGAATGTTCCAGTTCCAACGCTTTTAACTGAAAATGCCACTACACGAGTATCAGTGTCAGAACTCATGACCGTGTTTGATGACCAGCCAACAATCGGCACTCTGGTAATATGAACGTGAACTTCATCACCAGCCCCGAATGTCATCGGAGCAGCTTGAGTAGTGTTAGCCAAAACATCTGTGCTTGTTAAATATGGCAATTCAAATTGAGTTGCCGAAATATATCTAACTCTTCCAATGTAAGTCGCAACACCTGCATCAGTAATACTTACCTGTCCATTGACGTAGCTGTCTGTATCGCTATCAAGTTTTGCCGTGTCGATTGAAAAACCAGTCGGCATGTTTACCGCTAAGGTCGCGGTGGTTGGAGCACCACTCGTCGCAATCTTGTACCAAAGCTCCATTGAGTCACCGACGCGTCTATAAGCTCCAGTGTAAGTTGTGTTTGCTGTCCATGTTCCTGTTGGAGTGAATGATTGCCAATCAGAAATGGCAGCGCCGCTCAAAATCTTCTGAGGCCCAAGAGCGAAATCATCAAACTCCATTGTGATAGATCCGCTTGCAGTATTAGCAGCGAACACAAACAAACGAAGCTGTGAGATTGATGCAGGCGTTTGGAATGTGAACGTGCAAAGACCTTGGCCGCTTGATTGAACCAAGTTGTAAACACCCGCAGGCTGAATCCATGCCGAGTTCGTTACGTCATAAATATAAACGCAAAGTGTGTTGCTTGAAGTTCCAGAGAAGTTAGCGTTTGTAGCTCCTGCCGTTACTTCATAGTAAAAAGAACCTTGCAGAACTTTAGCCTGATCTTCGCGATCAATCGTCAAAACATCCGTGCAAAAGCCTTGGCCCTGCGCGATTGTTCCAACCATTTGTAGCGAATAAGTTCCAGCAAGCGGAGTCGTGCTTGTAACTGAAAGCGCAATTGATGCCGCAGCCGTTGCACTAACTGTCGGAGCACCACTTGGAGCACCGCTTGTCCATGTGACGGAAGCTTCGTTCCAGCCAGTTAGCGCGTTGTTCTCGAAGTTGTTATAAGTGATGTAGTTTTTGGCACCTTGTTGTAGCGATGTCCACTTGAGCTTGTTGCCCAAGCTCGTATCGACAACAAGAACTTGTCCATCAGTTCCAATTCCTTGGCGCACGTTATCGGTTCCATTGTACACAATGAAATCGCCCGCTGTTGTAGTCGGAGCCAAGGCGTCAAAGGCGTCTGTTTTAGTTGTTGCCCCAGTGCCGCCGTTTGCAATTGGAAGTGTTCCAGTTACTTCACTTGCTAAATTGACGTTGCTAGATGAAAGAGCAGTGCCGTTTGATTTTACAACGCCACTTGAAGGAACAACCGCTACAGTTCCGCTTGAAGGAAATGTTGCAGTCGAGTTTACACCTGTACCGCCACGAGATGTTGCAAGCTGCGCTTCAGATGACATAACGCCCGAGCCATCGTTAATTACAACGTGGTTTAGCGTGCCAGAAGCAAGTTTGTTTCTTGCAATCGCAGCTCCGGATTTTATGTCAGCGTTTTCAATGTTTGTAATTGTGTTTGAATCAGCGTCGATTGTTTTATTAGTGAGAGATTGGCTCCCAGCCTCAGTTACAATAACCCCTGACGCTGGAAACGTAGCGGTAGAGCTAATCCCAGTACCACCGCGGGTCTTATCCAATTGAGCCTCAGAAGACATTGCTCCAGTGCCACTGTTAATTACAACATGGTCGGCGGTTCCAGAGGCAAGCTTTGTTCTTGCAATAGCGGCAGCAGCATTGATGTCATCGTTATCAATAGAACCAGCGGCAAGTGCTCCGGCTGGAATGGCAACACCCTTACCTGGTGAATGGTCATGAGCATCCACAGAATCAAGAGAGTTTTTAATTTTATCAACATAATCTTCATCATTAAGAACCGGAGGATTCACACCAATAATGTTAGCCATTTTCTTTGCACCTTCTTAAAGCTTGTTCAATTAGCTTATTCATGTCTTCTTTTGTCATACAACGAAATGAATCAAAAGATGGATGTGATGCCGGAAGAAACTCTTCGCAATTTAAAGATCCATCTTCACATCGAACATCACGGATGATGCCGATGTCTTTTGAGGAACCTTTCCAAAGTTTAGCTTCAATATCAGCTCTTGTTACGCACGATGCTGCCAGGAATACCAGAAGGCCCGCGAGCGTCAGAGTTGCCAAGCTTTTCTTCAACAACACCAGTCTCTCCTTGATTGTTTGCTTTTTTAGCATCAGCAATGCGTTGTTTGTTTCGCATTTCCAATACTGAATTCCAAATAGATTTAATTAACTCAGCTATCTTAGGAACGGATCTTAATACTTCAATAATTAAAGTAATGTAGTTCATGCTTTTTGTTTTTTGAGAGCATCAAGCAATTCAGGCAATTCTTTTACAACAACCATTACAAGGTCAACTAATTCTACTAACTGAATATCTTTAACCTCTTCAGGAACAGCTTGAATGTTTTTAAGTGCAGCTTCAATTTCAGCTTTTTTAACAGGATCACCAGCAAGCTTAACGTATCCATCAACAACATCTTGAAGTTGTGCCCCATCTTTAAGGACTTCGGCAGATACTTTAACAAGTTCAAGTATAGCTTTTAATACTTCTTTTGTTTCTTCAATTCCTTTTTGTTCCATTTTACCCTCCAAGGTTTTCCATTACTTTATCAACATATTGCTGATTTCTAAATTCTTGTGTGCCTGTTTTATACAATGCACTACCGCCATTGTAAGCTGCTGCGACCTTTTCGTAAACTTTATACCTGTCTAAAAGATTCTTTAAAAATATACAGCTATAGTTAAGTGCTATTTCTGGAGAAATAAGCTCTGTAAGCATATCATCAAAGCCAAGCTCACGAGCTTTTCCACCCATAATCTGAGTAAGACCCCATGAGAACTTTTGCAGCTCTGTCTCTGTTTTTTCTGTGATATGATTTTTTTCAGCGAATTTTTTAGGATTAACAAAGTATTTCCAATTAGGCTCATATCTTACTACAGATGGATTCCAGTTACTTTCTACCTTTACTATTGCGCAAACAAAATCCTCATCAAGGCCATGATCTTTAGCAATAGAAATTACTAAATCCTTCATTTAAGTTTAAACTTTTTAATTCGAGCCTTGTATTTATCAATTTTTTGTTGAGCTGCTTTATCTTCTTCGGTCATCAATTCAGGTTTAACTTTATCTTCTTCTTCGCCGTCCATTTCACCTTCAGCAGCATCTTCTTTAGCATCAGACATAGACTCTTCATCTTCCATTTCGCCTTCTGGCACTTCGTCTTTTTCTGCTATTTTTTTTGCTGCAACAGATTTTAGCTCTTTAATAGATTTAATAGCATCAGAACCTTTTTCAAGTTCACCTTTAACAAGTGCCAAAAGCTTTTGATCTTTTTTAATATCTTCTGCTTTTAGCAATGTTTCAGCGGCATTTTTGACAGCCCAAGGGCCATATTTTGCATCTTCAATTTTGATTTCCATTTTATTTGCTCCTATTAGATATTATCGACTAAAACTACACCATCAGCAATAAGCTGTTCTTCTAGTTTTTTTGCCAATTCCCAGAGAGAAATGGTTCCAGCCAGTTCATGTCTATCAGCAAATCCCGACACTTTTTTAGCCCCACCTGTTAAAGGTCTTGGGCCAAAAACTTTCACTGGGTTTGGGTTATTCTTTTTATACAAATTAACAGATATCGTGCTGTTAACGTCATTAAACTCCATGACAACCGATGCCGTATATTCAGTGTTGTCCTGAATCCACCGCGCAATGTTGCAATAGTCGCGGCCTGCAAAATCAAGTTTTTTACCAGTGTACCAGCCACGAGGGGCATCACATCCCATAACGGGGCTTTTCCCATTTGTATGTTTTTTCAAAAGGTCATCGTCAGTTATTTTGTTAGGATCAAATGGCATCTATAGAACCTCCACAATTTTATAAAAGCAAGTCATCGTCGAAGCCGCACTATATTGAGCGGTTACATTTAACACCTGATCTGCCGCAGTGTTCACGGTGCTGTTGGCATAAATTAAAATGCTATCAGAGTTTCCGTTTGAAACTTGTTGACGAAGTTTCCAATCAAGAATTGTTTTTTGCGACGATTCACTGGCATTTGGAGCAATAATTATTGTCATATTCCAATGATTCGTT
>Ga0208147_1000030_pt1 | contig 41748 bp, 69 predicted proteins | sample DEB3_08_DNA_FD_184520 | JGI IMG/M metagenome (GOLD analysis project Ga0208147, IMG submission 184520) | Aqueous microbial communities from the Delaware River and Bay under freshwater to marine salinity gradient to study organic matter... | ecosystem: Environmental > Aquatic > Marine > Coastal ... | reverse complement strand
AAAAGAGAAATTTCCACAGCGTGAAAAATCTCTTTATGACTGGAAAGAGATTACTAAAGGTCTATCAGTTGAGGAGCTTTTAAAGCTTAAGGAGCAGATAGAAAAAGATTTATTTAACAAAATAGGGAGTTAAATTATGCTAAGAAAAATATTTGAGAGCTTGCTACATGGGGCTTTTTTAGATGGATACAAGAAATATATTGGTATTCTTTTATATCTGGCTACTAAGTTTATCCCCGGCTTTCCAGTGATTGATATATCCGAAGGCATAACAGCTGATCAGGCAATATTAATCTGGGGCGTAGTATCTGATCTATACAAGAAAGTTAAGAAATAGCTAAGTCTGAGAAGATTTAGGGGTTGTATCTCCTAAAATATCGGGGACTCCCATTTCTTTATAGAACCCCATCATCATGTTGTCAAAGTCATCTTGTAGTTTCTTTTGAAACTCAGGATCTTCCCAGATGTGATTGGCTAGCCTAGTGGCAACTTGCACAGCTATATGATCAACTGCTCTAAGCTTTTTTCTCTTAGCCCTTGAGAATCGCTTAGGATATTTTTTGTTAATCTTGCAAGTGATCATATCAATACATAGATCCTTATTTATAAAAGTCTTTAGGGATTTGATGGGGCGGGGTAGTGTTCTCATAACCCTTACTATCTTCCTTTTCAAAGGCTTCCCAAATTTTCTTAGCTTCCATGCAATGATCGCAGACTTTAATAGTTCCATCGGTATGATAAACAAAAGGGCTATGCTCATTTAATAACTTGATCAGACGATCTGCCCCTTCTCTACGAGCTTGATTGTAGCCCTCTTTGATGTCCTTAACAGTGACCGCCTTTCCATCTTCCAAGTAAAGAATAGTACCATCATGGATTCTTAATGTGTTTTTAAATTCAGGGAAAAACTCCCTTTTATCTTCACTCATCTATATAGCCTTTTCTAATTCAGCTTTAGTTCTATAAAGCGCAGGGTCTTTATACATAGCAATGATTTTACCCAGACCTCCATCTAAGAGGTAATTACGAAAATCGGAAGCTATCGAAAATCTTTGCTCTGCTTTTAAGCTACCCTCTAAAGCTTGGAAGTCTTTTATACCCAACCAGAATATAATTCTACCATTGTGGTATTCAACTATTCCTCCCGAATCGTTTTCTTCCTTACTCATATCCTATTAGCTCTTTATCTTAATTGATTCGGAAATTGGCCTGCCTGACGGAATTGGCTTAAGTGGTGGCGATAGTACCTTTTTCCACATCTCTTGAACCTTATCATAGCATTCTTTGCATGATCCGTGTCTATAGATTGGCTTTCCACATTCGCAGACTTTCATATATTAGCTCTTTTTGTTCTCGCAAATCTCTTTTAGTCTATCATAAGTTAAGGGCTCGCCTGTATTGTTAATTAATCCACTCCATCTGCGCCGAGGCTCATATTTAATAATAGGCGTTAGAACTCCTTTGCCATCGATAGTTTTATGATCGTAGCCTATATATTCTCGCGGCTTTAGTAGCATTGGCATTCCGTCAGGCCATGTCGGCTTCATTTTGATAATCCTTAGTGTATTTGCTTAAGCGGTCCAGTAATGTGCTAATCGGGGAATCTAATGTAATTTCCCTAGTCATTAACAAGTCAAATATATGATCCATCAGATCCCTTACTCCACTTTCCCATCCACAGAAGTGCGCCATAGCTCTAAGATTGTAGATTGTGGCTTTAGGATCTGCCCCTTCCCCTAGTAGGCAGGTAAATCTAGACCCCTCGCAATATTCCTTTGTCTTTTCGTTTGATTTCTTTCTACTACCGCATATTTCTAATTCTACTGGTTTATTCATTTTCTTTTTAGCTCCCTGAGCATTGGAGTGTCACCTTTTGCTCTTTCGTATTCTGCATTTTCCTCAAATCTTTCTTCTAAGGTTTTAGCCACGATATTCAGCAAATAAGCTTCAGGCGATTTCCCCTCTCGGCAACGCTTACACATTGTATCCCCTTCAGCGCACCAAAATTCCTCACAATCGCATAAATCTCTCATTTTTTCATCAGTCATAATCTGTCATGTCTACAGGGTTTATAAGGATAGCAGATTCGCCTTTCCAGACGTTTTCTTTATCCTTCTCGATGTTGTAAATAAACTGCTCTTTTGCTTTTTCAAGCTTTTGGCATACTAGCGCTTTGATCTGGTTATCGCTCATTCCTGCCGTTTCCTCATCTTTGATATTTATCCAGATAACTAAAGAAAGTACGGAGTAGGCTGCGAATGGATGATGTTGGAACCCTGCTTTTGTTAATACGCTATCCATATATTAGCTCTTTGATTTGTTCTTAAGCTCCCTATCTATCATATCACCTAATTGTGACCATGTAGACGGTTTTAGCTTTTCTTTCTTACAAAGCGCAATAAGTCTGCTTAATTGCTCTCCTTGCATATCTTGCCGAATTCCTTGAAGAATTTCGGTAATGTTCTGCTTTTTAAAGCCTATAGCATCGGCAATCTTTGTCTGCGTCAAACCATGTTCTAACAAATCTTCTATGATATTTCTGAAATATTTCACGCTCATACAATAAGCATAGAATAAAACTTCAGGCACGTCAAGATTTCTTTACTTTTTGAATAAAGTTTTCTTGACAATGCATCGAATACTATATTACAATCAAGAAAACTTGACTAAAGGATTACCATGATGGACTTAATAAAAGCAATAAATATCGTAGAAAATACACTAGCAGAGTATTGGGAGCACAACGAGACAGGGCAGCACTATCAGGCAATAGATGCTCTGGAATCAGTACTAAACAAGCTTAATAACGAGCTTCATGCTGAAGAATTATTAATGGAATTATATTTTAAAGAATGTGAAATGGAGGAAAAATTAATATGAGCAAAGAAATAGCAACAATAGATCACAGCGTACCGACTATCGAGTCATACGCCACGAACATACAGCAGAAATTGCAGATGTGTAAATTACTGAGGGAATCGGGATTTGCACCAGCCGGATTTAAAAATGATGGCTCTGTTTTAGCTGCTATTTTGTACGGTCAGGAGCTTGGATTTAGTCCGATTCAATCCCTTCATTCAATAGATGTAATTCAAGGTAAGCCAACGGTAAACGCTCAAGGCTTAAAAGCTATGATTTTAGCAGCAGGGGGCGTAATTAAAGAAATTGAATGGACTGATAAGGTCTGCACGCTTGAAGGGTACAGGCAGGGGAATAAGCAGTCTGCAAGCTTTACAATTCAGGAAGCTGCACAAATGGGATTAGCTAGTAAAGATAATTGGCGAAAAATGCCTAAACTTATGCTTTATGCTAGGGCGGTTTCAATATTATCTCGTAATCAATGGGCTGATAAAATCAAAGGATTATACAGCAAAGAAGAAATGCAAGATTCTGTAATTGTGCAGAACGTGCAAGAGGTGCAGCCTGAAACTTCTACAGCCGAAGTTGTGTCCACAAATGATACACAGCCAGAATCGGACGTTTGGACAGGTGAGCAGATAATGGATTTTGGAAAGCATAAGGGCAAAGCTTGGAAGGATGTTTCAGGCGACTATATTGAATGGCTTTTCCAGAATACTAAAGGCGAAAAGGCAGTTAATGCAGGGCTTGAGCTTGCTAGACGTGACGAAGTACAGCAGGGGATATTTAAGGATATTAATGAGCAGGCAGAGCAAGCATTGAACATTGATACTGATGATATACCAGCGGAATTTATTAAATAAGGGGGATTTATGAAAAACGTAACAAACAAACAAGCAGGGGTAATTGCAATTAATATCCTGAAGTTTCTTAATCGGCCTGATGTAGCTTTAAGAGCTGCAAGGATTCTGAACAACGATAGGGAATTGAGACGTGCAAGGCTAAAGAGGGTTAAACAATGACATACGAAAGTGATTATTTAACAGACTTAGAGCAGATTGAAAACGATGTCAGGAGGCTTCTCAGCAAGGAGCATACTAACAATCTGACTAAGATTTTACGCTTAATCGAAGCTGAAAAATGCCTAGAAATTGAAGCGCAAACAGACGCCGATGAAGTCAGGCGGTCAGATGAGGAAGATTACAATTCAAGAGAGCCGATTCCGTCTTATATTAAGCACGGGGTTAATTTCTTGAATAGCATTAAGAAAGTTGAAGGAGAATAGAAATGGAAAGCAGAGAACAAAGTCAATGGATTTATGAACTGAATCAGAGTGATTTACAAGAAGCGGTAAGGATGTACTTAGAAGCAAAAGCGGTAAAAACTACCAAACCTGAAAGATGGGTATATCGCTTCAAATCAGAACAGGAACAAACATCTTGTACTGTAACAATACATTTATTTAGTTACGATCTCGTTACGCTTTAGACGTTTTTATTAACAACAAAAAAGGAAGGTTATATATGAAAATTAAGACAGACATAGAAAGAAGGGCAGAGCTGCACGCCTGTATAGCATGGGCTGGCATCTGGTTAATGATGCTTTATGCATTGATGGCTAGCGCTGGATGTTCCACAGGTGGAGGCCGGATCTGCTTTGGTTATGAGGAAGTTAACCAGATAAAGAACAGCTCAGGGTATGAGATACCAAAGAAGGAAGGGAAATAGATTTTAAGCCTCTGCCTGTTATAAGGCGACCGGATCAAACTACTCTCTCCGGAGAGATTTGCCGAAATGGGCAGGGGCTTTTTTAACATAAGGAGAAACTATGTCAGAAGAAACAATACAAATAAGCAATTATCAGAAGCTGTGCATATTCACGAACTGGACTTTGAAAGCGTTAGGCATAGCGTTTTTATTGACATGCTGGGCTGTTTATAAAGGTTATCCTACACCATTTAGATCGATTGAAGCGGTTGAAGTACACGCAAAACTTGACGATTTATCTTATGCCATGATGGCAGCGCAAGAGGACGTTTTGGAATTGCATAAGAAAGTTAAGAAGTGAGGCATTATAAAACACAGTGTAGCAAAATGCAGCAAACGGGGTGTAAGTGATTATACTTATGAGCGAATAAATTAAAATATTTAGAAAATGGCACGCCGCTTGTTTAGGGTAGGGCATGGATGAACAAATAGAATATTATTTTAAAACTAGGGCGAAAAATACGGAAAGAAGATTCAGGCACGTACTTAAACTGTACCTTGATTTTCTGGCTAAAAAGTTTGGACGCATGAGCTATAAAAACTTAGAAAAGGCTGAAACAATAGACGTGCTCCATTTTTACGACTTCTTAAAGTCAAGAAAGGGCATTCCGGCAAGAGATAACCCGAAGGACATACTAGCAGCCACGCAATCGACAAATAATGCAATGGAAAGCCTTTTTGCGATTCATGAAATGCTTGTAACAGAGGGCAAGCTTACACGAAACGTATTCAAGACTAGGTTTATAAAACTTGATCACAGGTCGGCAAGACCGAAGCGCAAAACTGAAGTAATTCCGCAATCGATTGTTAAGAAGATTTTAACAACAACACACGGCAACACAAAGCAAAATCAATTAAGGGCATTGATTGCTGTTATGCTAGGAGGCGGCTTGAGAATAAACGAGGCGTTAGCCTTAAAAATATCCGACATTAAACTAGACCGCGAAGGCTTCCCATACATTACGCTTAAAGGCACAAAATCAGGCAGAGATGAAGAACACGCAATCGGCCAATGGTCTTACAGGTTTATAATAAAACAAGTAACTAACAGACGAAATGAGGGCGCAAACGCAGGCGATAATCTGTTTATTAGTTATTACAAAAACGGTAAAATTAAACATAACAGATACCCGACTGAAACCGCTTTCAAGCACATCAAAGCGGTATTAAAAAAACATGGTTTGCCTAATTGTTCTCCCCATAGCCTTAGAAAAACTGCTATCAATAGACTAGTGGAAATGGGGTTACATGTTGAGAAAATCAGGCAGTTTGCTAGACACGATAGCATTTTAACTACACAAGGGTACTTTGCGAAATTTAGCCCGAAAGATAGCGCAGTAAATAAATTCGATTGGATGTGAAAATAGTTGTTGCATATATGATTTATATCATATATTAAAGATATACCTGTTCGGAAAATCGACTGATAAGGATTTATATCAGTCTAAAAACTAAAAAAGCCTAGATTTCTCTAAGCTTTCTTACATGATTCCGAACATATTTGCGCGAACAAATATGACTGAATCACATTCAAATAATAGCATCTTCTTTAAAGAATACAAGAAGAAAAGACCTAGAGTAAGAAATTCTAGATCTAATAATCCAAGTACAAGAATAAGCATTAAGCTTTCTGTCAATAGGTGGAGGGCAAAAAATCCACTTAAACTTGCAGCTCATACCTATATTAAAAATTTTATATATAGAAAAGGTATAAGACCTGAAAAATGCGCTATTAATAACGAAAGCTGCTGTAAAGCCATAGATGCTCACCATTCAGACTATTCAAAACTCCATGAAATTACATGGCTATGTAGAAAACACCATAAAGCATGGCACAGGGTATTTTTAGCGGAGGGTGAGTAATGGAAATCAAGCAAAAAAAGCGTAGATCTAACTACGGTCAATCAATCGGCGGGAAATGGAATCGGATAGTCGAGAACTGGCCGGGGCACGTCATTTTTGAGAATCGGGACAAATCATCAGGACTTTGGAAAGCGTTAATTCGTCATGGCTTTAAGCCTCAAGGCGATTGGATGAAAGACGGACGGTACAAAATGTGGAGGGTCAAATAGTGGCAGGAATTACAAAGTTTAACGCAGAAAACTGCGATCCTCTTACTCAGATAATCTTTGCAGATTGGGCGACAGTTCCGATGATTAGAGCTTACAAGTTTCTTAGAGACTCATCGGACGTAATGTACAGATTTAAGGCGATTGCTGAGTTTTTGGACGTAAGTATAGGCACAGCGCACAATGCCATAACGACCCTTAAAAATAAGGGCTATATAGTTGAAAATAATGGTGTTTATTCAATCAAAGTAGGAAAGATTCAGAAAACTGAAAATTTTCAGAAAACTGAAAAAGTCATTCAGAATTCTGAAAATTCCATTCAGAAAACTGAAAATAATTTTCAGAAAACTGAACGCACTAATAATACATTAAATAATAATATATTAAATAATAAGAGAGAGGCACACTCTCCCGAATCTAAATTTTTTGAATTATCTAAAAAATCTCTGGATTACTCAGCTGAGCATGAAAGCGACAATCGGCACATCCTGCTTGGACGCAGGCCGATGAAAAAATATCCTGAAATCTGGCTAACCGAACATGAGTTATCAAGCATTTTAGAAATGTATGAGTCTGAGGGAATACCAATAGATTCTCAAAAGCGATACGCAAAAGCCTTTATCTCCGTAAATTCAAAACTACAAATGAAGAAAGCTAAAGGCGAACGCCTAGAATTTACTAATCCTTATGATTGGCTGATAGGTTTTGCAAAGCTTGATTTGCTAAGAGAGCTATCAGCAAGCGCAAGTTTAAAACGGAACGAATTATATTTGGAGAATAGCAAATGATTAAGTCAGATACGGAAAGAAAAAAAATGGAGCAAGTTTTTAATTCTGTATTACAGGATTATGAGCCAATATCAAAAGCACCATCTTCGATAACTAAAGTAGATGGATTTTTTCAATGCAGTAAAAACAGGATAGCTGAATTTGAAAATAATTTCTGGGCAAAAGAAAGAAATAAGCTGTACAAAGCACTGGATTACAAAACAGGAGATATAATTTTAATGCACAATCCTGCTTGTAGACCGTGGAGAATAGAAAACGGATCGAGCATAACCACAGAACTTCCAAAAAAAACAGCCTTAACGTTCCAAGAAGCAAAAAAAGCCTTAGAGGGTGGAAAGAAAACAACAGAAATTAACTGGGATGAGGGGGTTTAATATGGTGACTTTCGAAGAAATGGACGAGCTACAAAACAACAGGCAGCTATCACTTGATGATTACATAAAATCAATCGGCGGTGAAAAGCACCTTACACATCAGGACGCTAAGGAATTAAGCGCAGGATGCCGCAGGGTGCTTGAATTAATGAAAGATGGGGCTTGGCATACCCCTGATGAAATTTGTTTAGCAGCGGGCAAAAATGGGATTCCTGCGAGGGAAGGATTACGCAGGGCAAGAGAATTGCGGCGGCTAGGTTATTTGCTTGAGTGTGAAAAGGGTAACGGAAGAAATTTTAAATACAGATTGAGGGCAGCAGAATGAAACCCTACTATCAGGATCAATGGGCAACTATATACTTGGGCGATTGCCGAGAAATATTACCTACATTGCCGAAAGTGGATCTAGTGCTTACCGATCCGCCGTATGGAATTTTGAGCGAAAACGGATCGGCAGCTACTAGGCGATTTAATAAAAATAAAGATAACGGCGTAGTTGCATGGGATGTAAAGCCGAGCGATTATTTTTTTGAAAATCTCAGATGTAAAGCCTTGAGTATTATGATATGGGGCGGCAATCATTTCGATATAGGCCCTACTAACGGTTGGTTAGTATGGGACAAGCAAAACGATGGGCGTAATTTTGGAGAGGCGGAATATTGTTGGACTAATTTAAAATTTGCGCCCCGTATTCACCGGGAACGCTCGATCAACATTGACGGCGAAAGAAAGCATCCGACTCAAAAGCCGATTAAGCTCATGGAGTGGTGCATAGGCTTCGCTCCCGAGTCGAAATCAATCCTAGATCCCTTCATGGGTTCAGGCACAACACTAGTAGCGGCTAAAAACCTAAACAGAAAATCAATCGGCATAGAGATAGAAGAAAAGTATTGCGAGATAGCAGCAAAGCGATTGAGTCAGGGGGTATTTAACTTTACGGGGGTAGCATGAAAAAACGTACTAACAAAAGAGATTTAACGGAAAGAAATGCTAGGGCGTATAACAAACGATTTGCAGAAATTGAGCTAAGAATTTCACGCCTCGAATTTGAAAACGAAGCAGAAAAAGAGCAGCTAAAAAAGATTATGAAGTATTTCCAAGAATATTTTACAGGTAGAAAAAAATGACAGCATACAGCGAAATAGAAAAGATGATCATTGATTTTAACACACAAGTTTTATCCTTAGCGCAGCAGAATCAGGATTTGAAGATTGAAAACGCAGATCTTAAGAGCAGAGCTTACGCAGTAGAAAACAATAAGTTAAGAGAAGAAAACAAACGACTTAACAAGCTACTAGAAGCATACAAAGCAAAAGCGGATTTATTGATTGAGCGAGTAAGGCCGCATGATTCTGACATGTGGCCGGGGGATGATGAGATTTTAAAAGCTGAAGAAGCCAAAACATTAAGGGTGATAAAGTAATGAGAAAATCGCCGCTAAAAAGAGTAAGCAACAAGCGAAAGGCAGAACTGCAGACAGGAGTTAGGCGTATTAGTCCAGCAAAGGAGGTTTCAACTTTCTTGAATAAGGGAAAGAAGCGAATCCAAAGCCGTAAAGTCTGGGTAGGTGATGTTCTCTGTGACTCGCAGTGGGAAGCAGATAAATATATAGAGCTTTTATGGTTAGAGAAAGCAGGAAGGGTAACTAACTTACAAGATCATAAAATTATAACTTTTAGAATTTTCAACGAAGCTGGAAACCATAAGCAATATCAGATCAATATAGATTTTGAATTCTTTGATAAAGATCTTAATCGATGGGTGCGGCATGACAGGAAATCCACAAAGAAATTAGTTAAAAGGAATCAAGCCGAATGGCTAGCGAGATGGGAGCTTCTGAAATTTGCAGAGCCAGATTTTCAATATGAATTGGAGTATATGAGATGAAAAACAAAATTGATTTTGATTTAAGCCTCAATGGTGATGCGCTTTATTATGAAAATATTCGCAAATGGTTTGAGCATCACGAATCAGCCGACAGTATAAGATTCGATAATGAACAGAGGCCGATATCGGCAACCTATAATGCCCCTTCAGCATGGGATTTTCAGCAAATGAAAAAAATAGATTCAGTTCTTAGGGAAGCTGGAAACAATCCCACCGCTGAAAACCTCAAGGCTATTACTGACATATTAACGGAGGTGGAACAATGAATCAAGTAAGAGTACTAGGCAATCTTGAAAGCGCAAGTGTGGAAGGTAAGCACTTTATAGCAGACGTTGAGAAAGATTACTGCATAGTGAATTTAGAAAACTATACTTTTAAGTTTGACCGGACGCAGTTTGATAACATGGAAACTTTGATCGAACTTTGCCGGGGGATTTGGGAAATTGATTAAGAAGCGAAAAGGTTTCACCGTGAAATACAAGCCAACAAAGCTTAATGCTGATATGGAGCGAGCTATCTGTGATGAGCAAATCGATTACTACAGCAAAAAACTTTACTACTTAACAGAAGCTAGGCATGTAGCAAAAGCAAGGCAGCACTTAGATCACTGGATACGCAGAAGAAAGGCTTTGGATAAATGATTAAGCTCAAAATAATATTACTTTTAAAACTAGCCTTGCAGCCTCAGCAAGTAGAAAGCTTTTTATTATCTCATGGAATCAAAGCCAGAGTTAAGATTGTTGATTTGTCTCAGCCGTTAGTTTTAGGGAATCAGTTGGACTATTTTTACACTTTAGAAACAGCATTTAGAAGCAAAAAAAGTACTTACATTCATGTTTTTACAGACCCATTTTTAGACAAAGAAAGCAAAGAGAACATGCTTGGGCTTGCAAAAAGTAAGACACGCTTTAGCCATTCCGTTTTCAATAATGAAAATTCAGCGGGGTTGGCACGTACAATTCATTCCTGGGTTGCTTTTTTGCATGAATTAGGCCACAGCATTTTAAAATTAAAGCATACAAAAAACTGTGTAACCGTTATGGATGAAGCAGCTATGGCCTGCCCGAATATCGCAGAGCTAACTTTTACAAAACAGCAGTCAAGGATAATGAAAAAATGACTAAAAAAACAGAACTAAAAATAGCTACTGAGATAGGCAGGAATGTTGCGGATTATATTTATGTGAAATGTCACGAAAAGATGTGGATGAATAGTTGTGGATGCTTAAGGCAGATAGAGCAAATCTGTCAAGTTCCAAGACCACATTTAGCAGCGGTGGAAGCAACAATTGATGAGGTAGGGAAAGAAGATAGCGGTAGTGAATTAACAGCTAAAGAACTAGTACAAAAGCTTGAAGAGTGGCAAGAGAACGAAGCTAAAGAGCATGGCTTGACTCATGAGGAAGCCACAATTCTTAAAAACCTTTTTGAAAAAGCCGAATCCCTAATCCAAGCACAGGGAGAAGTAGAAGATAGATGGATTCCGGTGAGTGAGAGATTGCCAGAGCTTAACAAAGATGTGCTTTGGTTAAATAAATACGGTGATATGGCGGTATCATGCTTAGAAAAAGGTTGGACAAATCTTTTACGTGTTCAATGGGGAGAGGCCGGAATGCTTGAGCTTGAATACCTTACCCACTGGCAACCCTTACCTACCCCACCCCGCACAAAAGATAAAAAGGAAGGTGAATGATGAATGAGAAGAGACATCTGATTTACGAGATAGCGGAAAAACTAAACTGGCAAGTGGAAGTTGATTTTGATGATTTAGAACTAGAATCTAAGGCATATAAGGCAGGGTTGTTATTTGACCAATACCACACGCTTATGTGGGATAAAGAGGGCAATGCAAGCGAAGCGGAAGCTTTAGACTCTCTACTCGCAAAGCTTCAATCGATTGTGTGCCCTGAACTCTCAGCCCTGAAACGCAAGCTAGAAATAACAGAATCAGTACTAGAGCAAGCACAAAAGGATTTTGAAAAGCAGGTAAAAGAAAAAGAAATAGCGGCGTTTGAGGCAGCGAGGGAAGTTAAGGGAAATAGACCGCCTTTTACTGAGATATTTTCTGACTATATTTACCCAACATACGAAGATTATATAAAGGAGAAAGAGAAAAATGATTAGCATAAAAGACGCTCTATATGAGCTAACCGTGAAATTAAGTAAACCGCCAAAGAGTATTACACTAAGGGAATACGATTTTAATAAGCTAAACTATGAACTGGCTCAAATTCAAACAATTGGGCATCCCGGTTCAGGTACTATCGACCCTAACAGAATATGGGTTCATGACATTGAAGTAATAAAGGAGAAAGAGAAATGATTAAAGCAGTACATTCTAAAAAGTATCCTAAAAGATTCTCCAGAGCAAAGCGTAAAATCCTCAGAGCTAGAGATATTCGAATATGCAAGATAATCACGCAGGTGCTTAACACGCCATACTTGACAGTTGATTATGATGAAGCATTTAAGAATTACATAATTTATGGACAAGGAGTCGTAAAGATTCCTATGGACTATTCAATTTAAAGGAGAAAGAGAATGAATAAACTATCAGACAAGCTAAAAGAGGCGGTGAAGAAGTGAGATGCAAAGATTGCGGATGTCTTGAGAATGTACATGCAGCAACCGGACTCTGTTTTGATTGTGCTATTGGAAAGGTTAATGATGACCCCAACTACTGCGGATTAGGTAAAATAACTACAGATGAGCATGACCCCTTCTGGCAGTCTGCCTGCGTAGACCACGATTTAAACATGAGCCACAAGCGTAAATCAGCACTGGGCACAGCCTTAGAGTTCACAGTAGACGTACTTAACACAGCAGTTATCAACACAGCTAAAGCAGCTTACTCAGTTGCGCTTGCACCAGTCTACATACTTATCGGCGGTGGTGGTGGATTGATTAGGGATATTTATAAGAGGTGGAAGAAATGATTAAAACACCAAATAGCTTAACAGATGAAATTGACAGGTTAATGAAAGAGGCTATCGACAGAGAGAATACGCTCTTAGGTGGTCTTATAGCTAGATTCATGCGAGAGCATAATCTGACAATAGATGAGGTTTGTATTGTGAGACAAATGACCCCAGAAGGGTGCGCAGTTTACCCCGGTTTGCGGTCAGTTTATGACAAGCTGCCAGTCATTACACCACCGGAGGATTGATGATTACTAAACCAAAAGGAGAGAGGTAGATGAGCGAACCCATAGCATTAAGAACCTATGAAGCTCCCTATTACTGTCAAAATTGCCATGCAAGTCATAACTATAAGTTCCCCTTTGGTACAATAGCGGCAGCGAAAGATATGCGTTGTAAAAACTGCGGGGTTTCGAAAAAGGAAATAATGGATTTTATCGCAGAAGAACATAAAAATCACATGGGAGGGCAGCTCGCAAAGCCCTTATGAGTGACTACGCCAGACGCAGAAAGAGGTTCAGGCGTAAGATTTGGGAATCGTCTGAAAAGAAATGTTTTTACTGTAGAATTGATTTGGTTTGGGGTGGAGATCCAAAGGCCGACAATGCTTTTACGATAGAACATCTCAAAGCGAGAGTTTATGGAGGCAAAACGAACCGAGCTAATTGCAGGGCTGCTTGTAATAAATGTAACAGGGAAAAAGGTTGTAAAAATATGCTTGAGTTTCTGGTGCAAAAGGACAAAGACCGAAAAGCTAGTTAAATTTTAAGAAGTAAAAAACAATAAGGAGGACTAAATGAAATACACAATAATACTAACTTTACTTTTATCAGGTTGTGTAAATACTTACTCTAAGCAGGAGGTGGATAAATATCTAACAGATATAAACCAAGAATTCATGCGCCATCAAGCATACATAGCGCAACTAAATAACGAAGTATTCAAAGCAAACATAGAGAAGGGTAAGAAGTCAGGCTGTAAAAAAATAATCCTCACTACCGGGGAATGTACAGCATAAATAATGAAATTAAACATAATAAGCAAAAAGTTAATGATAGATAGCTTACTAACAGAGCAAGTACAGGGATCAACCCATTATCATAACTCAGTAAGCCCAGAGCACCGTCTACTCTGGGCCATGCTATCAAGAGCAATAGAGGACTCAATCGGTAACGTAGGGGCAAACATTAACGAATACGAAACCCCTACAATCATAAGAGATGCTTACTGCTGGATTATGTATCCCAAATGGCTAAAGGACTATCACCTATTTTCATTCGAAAACGTATGCCAAGAGCTTGAAATAAACCCCTTAATAATCCGTAAATTCGTAGCAAACCAAAACAAAAAGCCGATTGATCAAAGGTCATACCGGGGCAGAATGAGAAACTATACTAAAGCACACAACAAAAAAGGCGCAGGCAGGCCAAAACAAATCGTTTAACCTATCCAAGAATTAATAAGGTATGCCCATTAATAATAAATGGGAAAAGGTGGACGACCTAGAATCTTCAATTCAAAAATAGAAGATAAAATACTAGAAAGATTAGAGAATGGAGAGTCAGCGAGATCAATCTGCTTAGATGAAGATATGCCTTGCTGGTCTACATTATGCAAACACTTAAGAGAAAACCTAGAGTTTTCAAACCAATACGCACGTGCGAAGCAATACGGAATAGAGCACAGGTTGGATGAGGCTTATACAAGGGCATTAGACGAAAGCCGGGATGTCATTGAGGACGTAGTTCACAAAGAAAATGAGGACGGCTCAATCACTGAATTTGTTAAGAAGAAATCAGATAACACGGCGGTACAGCGTGACAAGCTAATAATAGACCTAATCAAATGGGAAGCCTCAAGACTTCATTCTAAGAAGTACGGCGACAAGATCCAGCAAGAAGTATCAGGACCTGAAGGAAAAGACTTAATACCAGTAATTAATATCAAAATAGAAAAGTGACAGCCCTTGATTTAAGCCTGCATAAAAAACAAGGACTAGCCTTACTATCAGACGCAACTGAAATAGGGTATGGAGGGGCAGCAGGCGGCGGCAAATCGCATTTAGGAAGGGTATCAGCGATATTCTTTTGCGTATCAGTACCCGGCCTGCAGGTCTATCTCTTTAGGAGGCAATCAAACGAGCTAGTAAAGAACCACATGGAAGGACCTACTTCATTCCCTGCCATGCTTCATTCATGGGTAAAGGCTGGACATTGCCGCATAGTAAAGAATGAGATCAGATTCTGGAACGGCTCTAAAATATTCTTATGCCATTGTCAGCACGAAAAGGATGTATTTAACTGGCTTGGACCTGAAATGCATTACCTGATCATAGAACAGGCTGAACAGTTTACGCCGTTTATGCTTCAGATGTTAAGGGGTAGAAATCGAATACCTGAAGCACTTGAAATACCTGAAGAATACAGAAAGCTATTCCCAAGAGTATTATATACCTTCAATCCGGGCGGTGTAGGCCATGCATATTTCAAATCTAAATTTGTTAAAGCCCTAAAGCGTGATAGTTCCGGAGTATCTGAGATAGTCCTTCAGCCTGATGAGGAAGGGGGAAAGCTAAGGCAATTCATACAAGCTAAACTTGACGATAATCCATCAGTAAATCCAATTGAGTACAGAAAGACATTAAGAGGCTTACCACCAAGAATGGCAAAAGCCCTTGAGGAAGGCGATTTTGATCAGGTAGTCGGCGCATTCTTTCCTGAAATTGATAGAAGAAAACACTTAATCAAGCCTTTTGTAATACCAGCACACTGGACACGCATCATGTCAATGGACTGGGGAGCGTGCGGAGAGGGTGATCCTTTTTCTGTTGGTTGGTGGGCTGTATCAGATGGCGTTAATACAACCTATCCAAGAAATTCTCTAATCTGCTATCGAGTATGGTACGGCGCAGGACTGCCAAAAGTAACAGCTACTCAGGTAGCGCAAGGCATTCTGAAGCGAGAAGAACAGGAGATTAAACCCATAGTTAGGGTTGCAGGGGGTGACATTGAGCAGAAAAGGGGACACGGACCGAGCATCTTTGAAATCTTTGCACAGGAAGGGGTTCACTTCTCAAGAGCTGATCAGCGCAGACAGCCGGGACACTTACAGATGCGTGAAAGGCTAGTTGGAAAGAACGATAAGCCAATGATCTACTGGTTTGAGCAGTATGAGGACATTTTAGAAACTATTATGAACTTACAGCACGATTTACACGACCCAAATGACTGCACAGATAACGATGATCATAACGCTGAACAAACAAGATACATGTGTATGACAAGACCGTGGGTAAGGGATATAGATCCAGTCGATTTACCATTTGAAGAACAATTTAGACCACCAACATTAGATGAATTATGGAAGATAACCGAGCAGAACAGGAGCAGATTTTGAAAAAACCATCAGTAAATAAGCAAGTTAAAGCATTCGGAATGAATCGGCTAAGAAAAATGGGTTACAAAGAGGCTGATTGCAGGGCAATTCTTGCTAAGTCATTTAGAGAGCTAAAAGAAGCTTGGATTAACCATTACGGGAAGATTCAGTAATGGCAATTCCTAAAGCAGTAGGCAAAAGATACAAAGAGTCTTTAAAAAAGAAGAAAGCAGAGCCGTATGATAAGGACAGGGCATTAGTAGACCGCTGGCTTAAGGAAATATCGGTAGTTCAGCAGAATAGACGGCAGCAATCCTTCGAGAACATTGGCCAGAGAATATTAGATAAATTCAGGAATAAATCGGATGTAGACACCGTAGGGACTGACCGCTGGCAGTCTAACGTGATGTTCAACGTTTTATGGTCTAACGTGCAGGTTTTAGAGCCAGCGTTATATTCAAGAATGCCAAAGGTAGTTGTAGAGAGAACCTTTAAAGACTCAGACCCGATTGGAAGGTTAGCCTGTGAAGCAGCGGAAAGGGCAACCCATTTTAATCTAATGAGGCAGCAGGATAAGTTTAACTACATCATGTCAGGAGTAGTTCAGGATAGATTGCTACCCGGCAGGGGCATTTGCAGACTTCAATACAATGCTGACTTTGTCCCAATGTTTGATATTACAGAAGATGATGACGAGGGCGACAACGAACCAGAACCAATCGTAGATGAGTCAGGCCATCAGATAACCGAAGTAAAGCCTTATTCTGAGTCTGTAGACGTAGTTCCTGTTTACTGGCTTGATTACCTTGAATCACTATCAAGAAATCAACTAGAGGTACGCTGGCGTGCTTTTAGGATATATAAAACGAGGGCTGAACTACTCCAAGACCCACAAATAGATCCAGAGTGTGCAAAGCATATCCAGCTGGGTACAGAGCCAAGTAAGCCTAGAAGGTTTTCTAATTACGATAACCAAGACGATCAGGAGTTTTCTAAGCAAGCAAGTATCTGGGTGATTGAGGACTTTACAACACGAAAAGTCTACTGGATATCAGAAGGATATAAAGATAAGCCGCTTAAAGTCTTAGAGGATCCAAATAAGATTAAAGACTTTTTCTCATGCCCTTACCCATTAACCGCAACGACCACCACAGAATCAACGTATCCCACGGCTGATTATGTAATCTATCAGGGTTTAGCAGATGAGTTAAATTACACAGCCTCAAGAATTAAAGGAATTGTTAATTGTATCCGCCTAGTAGGTGCTCACGCTGCATCGTTTAACAAGGAAATGAAGAATATCACCAGTTTAAAAGATGGTGAAACATGGCCTATCCAAGACTGGGGCGGTTTTGTAGAAAAGCAAGGCTTTAAAGGTATGCTTGATTGGGTTCCTTTTGATAGTTGCGTGGCAGCCCTTCCAGCCCTGCAGGAATATCAAAGAAGCTTAAAAGAGCAGATTGATGAAATAACCTCAATGCCTGATATCGTAAGAGGCAGTTCAGATCCTAACGATCCAGTATACACACAGCAGCAGAAATCACACTGGACAGTAATTAAGCTAATCAAAAAGCAGCAGGATGTTCAAAGGTATTGCAGAGAGTTAATTTCTAAAATGGCGCAAATGATATTTGAGCCGGGATTTTTCACTGACGAAACCCTGTATCTTATGGCTGGAATAGGGCAGATGCCGCCTGAAAAACAGCAGCTATGGCCTGAAGCTTTAGCATTGTTACGAGATGACCGTCTAAATACTTTCAGAATTGATATTGAAACAGATTCTACAATAGCCATTGATGAAGCAGAAGCAGCATCACGCTGGGGGCAGTATATGGCTAATCTTAAGGGCATCATTGGTGATGTAGCGAATATATCAGAAACCACACCTGAATTTGTAAACCCAGTAATTGAGACAGCCCTTCAGTACGCAAGGTCTTTAAGAACAGGACGATCCGTTGAGGGTGCTTTAGAAAAATCAATGGAGGAATGGGATAGGAAAATCAAAGAAATGCAGGCTAATCCACCACAAACACCCCCAGATCCAGCCATAATTAAAGCTCAAGTGGATGGGGAAAAGAATCAGATGGACTTTCAAATCAAACAGCAGGAATTAGGGCTTAAGAATCAAGAATTTCAGTTTAAAACCTACATAGAACAGCAGCAATTAATGCTTGATAGTCAGAAAAATGAAGCTGATTTTATAGTTAAGAGCGAAAAGAACCAGATAGACGCAGGAGAGCAATTAACCAGAGGCCAGATTGATAAGATGCTGGCTGATATCGATATTTTCCAAGCTGAATTTAAGAATAAATTAGAAGAATTTAAGATAGCCACTCAAACACAGATTGAGCGTGAGAGATTAGACTTTGACAAGAAAGCCAAGATTTTAGAAGTCCAAGAAAAGATCATGGAAGAAAATCGCATGGCTAAAGATCAAGCTTTAGAGCATAAGCGCATGTTACTTGAGCATAAGCAGGCAATGCACGAAGTTAAGGAATCAACTAAAGCAGCTAAAGAAGGTAAGTCAGACGGTGAAAAGAAAGAGAAAAAATCCGATCCGGTAATAGTTAATACTGGCCCTGTTACAATGACAGCACCAGAAAAAGAACCACCACCTAAAAAGTCAGGAAAAAAGAAATATAAGTTAAGAAAGAATAACGATGGCACCTATGAAGCCGAATCAGAGGAATTAGATTAATGACAAGGAAGCTTTTATCTAACAACATGTGGGATAATAACCCAGCTATTCCACTAGCTTTTGAGGGTGATGAGGTTACAGGATTATCTCAGGTTGTAACAATAGGCGGCGGCTCCGGCGTTAATCCGCTTAATTCATATCAAATATCAGATTTAGATGAGGCTACATCTACAAAGTATTACGGCTTTTTAAATACTGATGGCGACTGGTACATATTAAAATTAACAAGTACAGAGGCGAGGTATGCAGCAGGCACTTCAAATTACGCTACTAACTGGACTGGCCGTGCTGGATTAACTTACGATTATTTTAATGCGGTATTCTAATGGCATTTGTATTTAATCCTATAACCGGAAAGCTTGATAAGGTTACGCAGATAGGAGATCCAACGGGCGGAACATGGGGATCTGTTTTATTTGTAGATTCAAGTGGCAATCTTAAACAGGATAATACCGGCAGCCCTAATTATTACGGGATAACAGCATTTAATAATACTTCCGATCCAGCAAATAGCTCTTTAAGAGTAGGTAATGCCGCTGGCGGCGGTTATTTGTATGTAGGACAAGCAACGATAGAGGGGAGCAATCCCGTTTCTCTTGTTGGAAATGGACAGGTAAACTCAAATTCAGGGGGGCTTTATTATTTTGATTTTATCGAGGAAGGTTTTAAGAGACTAGCTGATTATAACTATTCAACAGAAACATTTTATTTCGGCCCTCATAGTTCCCAAACATCAACAACACAAACAGAGCTTGGCACAATTTCAGTTATTAAAGATGACGGAACGGTAACACACTACAAGCCATCAACAGATTCAAATGCTAACAGGGGGGCGGCATTAGTAACAGCAATGAGCGCAGCCGCTGCAGGCGATACGGTTAGAATCGGGGCAGGAACTTATCAGATAAACTCAACACTTACGCCGCTTGATAATATGTCTATAATCGGGATAGGTAATCCGATAATTGTCACAAATGCATTTAGTGACGGCACACCAGCTATCACACTTCAAAATGATAATATAACTATTCAAGGCATTACAGTTCAATCAAATACTACTTGCTTAGGACTTCATTCAGCAACACCGACAACTATCAGCAATTTAATAATAAGAGATGTAGTAGCAACTGTAACAGATACGGATGCAAACGCCTTAATGTTTTCACAGAGTCATGGCGGAGGAAATACAGAGCATTTAGTCACAGCAAATATTTATAATTCAAGATTTATAGGCGGTACTTCTGCCGGATTCGGATCTTATGCATCTTTGCAAACAGGTTCATTAATGAACTTCTATGATTGCCATATTTACGGCGCTACAGATGGATATTTACATAAGAACAGCTCAGGAACTTCTACAGGCGTAACAAATATATTCGGCGGTCAGGCTTATTCAGTTCTAGATGCAGTTACTTCAGGCGGTACGGGTAACGTAATTAATTGTTATGGAGTTTATGCAAGCGGCGATCAGGCTGATTTTTACGGAGATGATGGCACTGTAAATATTTATTGGTGTATAGCAGCGCACGGCTCAAGCTACATAGTAGGTAACGGAATAAACAGGGCTATTATAAATACTGCAATCGGTGATATTGAAACGGTGGACGGGGATATATTATTTACAAGCTTTGGAGGTTCACCAGATGCAGGGGTTCAAAGAGTAGGGGCAGCGCAATTAAAAATCACTGATGGAAGTACCGGGATCGGCGGCTTAAGATTTGCGCCGAGAGTAGGCAGCACCACAAGCTCAGCAACTCCAACAATCAATACAGATAATGTTGATGCTTACTCAATTACGGCACTGGCAACGGCAATAACTTCATTTACAACTAATCTTTCGGGAACGCCGTCAAATTTTCAAAAGCTTACTATCAGGATTAAAGATAACGGAACTGCAAGGGCTATAACTTGGGGATCATCTTTTCAAGCAATGGGCGCTGCACTTCCTACAACTACAGTTATAAGCAAAGTGCTAACAGTAGGATTTATTTACGATACGGTGGCGGCTAAATGGGGATGTGTGGCAAGCGCACAGGAGGCGTAATTGGCAAATAGATACTGGGTAGCAGCAGCACAACAAAACTGGAATGACACAACATACTGGTCAGATACTTCAGGCGGTGCAGGCGGCTTTTCTGTTCCGGGTTCTAGTGATGACGTTACTTTTAACGGTAGCGGAGTAGGTAACTGCGTAATCAATGCAGCGGTCAATGTAAACTCTTTAAATATCGCATCCGGCTACACTGGTACTTTTAACAATGCGACTAACGATCAAAGCATAACAGTTGCGGGAAATTGCACATTAAACGCAGGAACGGTAACAGCAGGCGATGCGACTTGGACAATCGGCGGTAATTTTTCAAATGCTTCAACGGCATTCACGGCTAACCTTTCAACGGTTGTTTTAACTGGATCGGGGGTAACTCTTACATCAAGTAACTCAGATGACTTTTATAATCTTACAATAGCGTCAGGGGCAACGGTTACTAATTCAGGTAATATTGATATTAACGGCAGCGGCGCTATTTTACAAATAGATGGCACGCTTACAATGAACACAAGCACGCTAAGGTTGAATACCGGGGGGTGTTCATTAAGAGTATCATCAACAGGGATATTGCAAGGTACAGGAACGTTGCAGCTTTTAATTGACACAAGATGCACACAGCAAGACGGACAGATAACGATTGCAAATATGATTATGGAATCACGCCATGCAACGGCAAATAGCTTAGTTCCGGGAACTTATGAATCGCCTAGCGTATTATTCAGAAATGGCGACGCATTAACAAGAGTCTTTGAACTTCAATCGGGTACTTATATCTTTACTGGCGACGTCCAAATAGCAAATACTAATTCAGGAACTTACAATTTTAACTGCAACGTAAACAATCCTAATATTGAATTTCGGGGAAACGTAACACTTTCAGCAAGTGCAGGAACACTTAACTATAATAAGGGAACTGGCACAATCACACTTGCACCAGCTTCAGGAACTAAAACAATTAATTTCTTTGATAAATTTGTAGAGGACATAGAAATAGACGGAGCCGGAACGGTACAATTAACAGATGGCGTTATTACTGATTCTTTTACAGGCACTACAGGAACAATTGATTTTAACGGCCAGAGCATAGAGACAAACAATAATTTCACATTAACATCAGGCTGTAACATTATCTCAGATGCCGATGCTATGAACGCATGCAGCATACTAGTAGGGGGTGACTTTTTAGCCGAGGGTTCAAACGGCGACTTGCTGGACTTAGGCGCTACAGCAAGCTGGACTTTATGGGTAGTAGGTTCAGCGAGTGCGGATTATGTAAATGTAGAGTATTCGGATGCATCTTCAGGCACGACAATTGATGCAACTAACTCAACAAACGGCGGTAACAACTTAAACTGGAACTTCATAACAGCAAGTTCTGGAAATATGTTTTTGGTGTTTTAATGCCGATAGCAGCCCTAAGACCCTATCACTGGTTTGACATAGGCGGAATAAAGCTTAAGGAAACGCCTTTAGTTAAAGAAGAATCAAAAGAAGCTGACGAAATAACCCTTGAGCTTGAGGAATCACAGATTGTTGAAACTCCAAAACCAAGCCCTAAACCATTAACATTAAAAGAAATATATCCAAAACCTCCTAAGCCTAAAATTGATTATGAGGCTATAAGGCTAAAACAAGCAAAAGAGAGAGAGGCTTTAAGGGCAATTAAAGAAAAATTAAGGCTTGAGGCTAAGGCGGCAGCAGAGCGACACGCTAAGAAACTGGAGGAAGAAGCAAGGGAGCATGAAGAAGTATTATCCCTAGTCATTTTCCTTGATGATTAAAATTTAACCTATCCAAGAATTTTTAATATCCCGTACTAGTACCCTTAATGGGGAAGATAATCTCTAAAATTCATAATTACGGGCATGAGCACGAATCAGAATGGCCTCCACGCTTTGGGACACGTACTAATTTAATCACGCCTAAAGAAAAGAAGAAATACGAGTCAAAATCAGCATTTGTACATCAGGATTCTTTTAAAAGCCCACTAAGACACCCAAAAACAGGGGAAATGGTGGATTCAATGACCCGATGGAATGAAATCAATAAAGAGCACAAATTGGAATGCGTAGGAAATGACTTACTTTCTAAGTACAAACCTGACTTCAAAGACAAGATTACAGAGGAAAGATTCAACGATGCTTATGAGCAGGCATGGAGCATAGAAACTGACCCTTTCAAGCGCAGTCAGCAGAGAAATAAACAACGAGAAGAATTAGAAAAACACTATGACGCACAGGCTAAAACCATGCGTCCTTCAATGTCTAAAGCGGAAATGATGCAAATGCTGGGGTATGACAAATGAACGATCATAAATTTATGGATGGAATACTGGATCAGGCTCAGGAGCAAATCAGCTCAAATACTGAGGTAGAAGCACCAGTAACAGAACAGGTTGAAACACAGACCACAGATGAGCAGCATGAGGATATCGCTGTAAAAGAAGCCCTTGAATCAAAAGAAGAAAAGAAAAAGCCATCAATCAGGGATATGGCTAAAAAGGCACTTAAGGCAGAAACAGGCCAAAAAGAAGTGCCAGAAAAAGAAGAAGAAACAGAACAAGTCACTGACCAAGAAGCTGATACAGACGTTGAAATAGAAGAAGAAGCGCACGCCGCAGAGCCTGCCGCCGAACCTATTAAACCTCCCGTATTTTGGTCAGCCGAAAGAAAGAAACTGTTTGAGAAAGCAGCACCGGAATTGCAAAAAGTAATTGCGGACCGTGAGCTTGAACTTCAACAGCAGATTAGTCGGGCAGCTAGGGAAGGAAGTAACGGAAGCTATGAAAAGCGTTTTTATGAAGATTTTGAATCGCCAGAGGCAGCAAACCTTCATAAAGCGAAACTTAAAGCTCAGGGCATTAACGATCCTATAGCAGAATTACATCGCTATAGAGCATGGGACAGAGTAGTAGAGGCTGATCCTTTAGCAGTATGCGCTGACCTTCTAAGAAAAAATGGCTATTCACCGCATGACCTTCTAAACGAAGCAAGCGAGGTACAAAGAGAACCAAACCAGTATCAGGATCCAAGAGTTGATGAGGCTATTAAGCGTGCCGAAGCAGCTGAAAAGAGGATGCAGGAATGGGAAGCTAATCAAGAGATCGCCAGAAAGGCTCAGTTCGTCAATTCCTTTAAAGAGGGATTAGACTCAACAGGGCAAAAGAGGAAGGATTTCTGCGAGCTTTATTCATTCCAGATTGATCAGGCTTTTCAGAATGCAAAGGCAGAATATCCAATGGCTACAGATGAGCAGCTATTAGATCATGCTTATGAAAGTGTAAAGGCAGCAGTGAGCCAGTTTCACGGAGCATCAGCAGCGCCAAAACCAGAAGTTAAACCACAGCCAACTAAAGAAGAAAGAATTGCTAATGCAAAGAAAGCTTCAGCAGCTGCAAGCAAATCTTTTGGCGGACCTAATACCGGAACAGTTTCTCAGAAACCTCGTTTAAAAGGAAAAAACTTTAGCGAGAAATTTGATAGCGCATTTGAAATAGCCGCAGCAAGGGTAAATTCAGCGCACTAATTTCTCATTACAATGAGGAATTTAATTTAAATGACAAGTCCAAATGCAAATTTTGCTGGTGACCTGTTATCGACAACAGCACAGCTGTTACAAGATGACCTGTTTGACCAGATTTTAACTAAAAATGCTACTACCGCAGTACTAAAAGAAAATGGAATGGTGACTGGTGGTGATTGGGGTATCTCAATCGCTATTCCAATCATGTATGCCGAAAACGGATCTTACTTCAGGTATTCAGGCTCTCAGCAGCTTAATACTAGTTCAAATGAAGTATTTAGCGTGTTTCAGTATGAACCAAAGCAGATTGCTTTGAACGTACAGGCAAACGGCAGGGAAATACACCAGAACAGAGGTCCGGGGCAGAACAGAAATCTAGTTAAAGCTAGGTTTATGAATGCCAAAACTACCTTTGAAAATCAGTTCAATATCGATGTCCTATCAGCTGGTTTACTTTCAAATCAGATTGGTGGACTTCAGCAGTTAATCTCTGCTGACGGTACAGGAACAGTAGGAGGTGTTTCACGCTCTGCTTATTCTTTCGCAAAGAATCAGTTCTACAGAGCTACTACTGACGGCGGCGCTGCACTAAGTGCATCAAATATCATCACCTACATGGATAGGCTTGATATTCTATTGCAGTCTTACAAAGCGAACATTACAGCAATCGTATCTGATAATGACAGTTATCAGTATTACGAAGCTACTGTACATCCGCTTCAGAGATTAGCACCAACAGAAGGAACACTAGGAAAACTAGGATTCAGAACTTATCAGTACAAACAGGCTGAAGTAGTTCTTGAGCCAACAGTATCCGGTATGCCTTCAAAAACTCAGTACTGGCTAGATCCAGAAGTGTTAGAGCTTTGCTTTTATAACGGAAGAAACCTAACAAGATTGGATACTCGCTATTCATTTAACCAAGACGCACAGATCGAATATCTGGCATGGATGGGTAACCTGACTGCTAAGAATTTCCGACGCCTTGGAACTTTAAACAACGACTAAGGGAGGAAATAGAAAATGGCATTATCAGGAATTTTTCCAGTAACAATAGCTCAGGCACAGTTTGAGCAGACATACACAGCGATCAATGGGGATGACAAATCATTTCCCGGCTGGAAGCTAGGTGATGTTTGTATCGATAACTTGGGCGGTCAGTGGATTTTCGTCAAAGCAGGCGAACTTCTAACGCAGTATTCGCTATGTGTAGTTCTTAACTCATCACTTGAGGATGGAACTTACGTGGCAAACATGGTCGAAGCAGCAGACATAGCAACAGGACCTAAGATACTTGGTGTCAATCAGGTAGCTATAGCATCCGGTTCTTATGGCTGGTTACATCGTGGTCCCGGTGGACGTTACGGATCTGGTCTTAAAATCAGAGCTGAAAACGCAACTAAGGGAGCACTTCTACATCCGCTGTCTGGTACAGCTGGTGCAGTAGACGATGCAAACGTGGATGAAGGCGTTATTGCAGGACTTCAGACTTTAGTAACTACAACTACTTTAACAGCAGTTGAGTACATAGCTACTACTATTCTGACTTGCAACCTAACAGAAGTCGACTAACAGCTAACTTTTAAAGGGGCTGTTAATTCAGCCCCGATTTTTTTAGGGGAAAATATGGCAATTCAGAAACCGGGCATTAAAGGTCTTACCTATCAGGAAGATTATCAGCTAACAGACGACACACCGCCGACAGGCTGTCAGGTTCGTTTCTCAGTTGAGAAGGTCTACATGGTTGCAAAATCCAAAGAAGAAAAAAGGAGAGTCTATCAGGACTTTGTTTATATTAATTGGGTTAATGAACTAGGACGATCTACAGGCAGAGCCAGAATAAATGATGAAGTAAAATTCAACGAAGAAACTGGCAAATGGGACATTATCGCTCTGGATATACCTCAGAGAAGCCATATTACGCTTTTTCAGGATGAATGGAACATGTTCTATGACGGAATGCACTCAGAAGTTGCAGGCACTCCGCTGGCACTATTATTCCCATACAATCCTACAAGAGAGGACGTTTATAAAGCCTATCATATTACAACAATCGAGCAGCTTGAGAAATTAACTGATTCAGATTGTCAGCAGATTGGTATGGGGGCACTTGATGACCGCAATAAGGCCAGAAAATACATGAATAGTATTAACGGCAATATCGGCGCAATCGAGTTTAACGCTGCTTTAGCTGAAAAGGATTCAGAAATCAGTTCTTTGAAAGGTCAGTTAGCTGATCTATCTGAGAAGTTTGCAAAGTTCTTAGAAGCTCACAGCGAAAAGGAAGAAAAAGTTATTCCAGCTAAAAAATCAAAAGTTAAACAAGAAATAACAGGAGCATAAGAAAATGAAACAAGTATTACTATCATTAATATTAATATTAGGACTTGCTACAGCTGCAAATGCACAGCCAACAGCACAGGATCTATCTAATGGATGCGGATTACCAGAAGTAAATTGTACATCCAAAATAATAGATTTAACTGATGGCAGTTCACCGGGTGAGTTTACAAGTTTAGAAGCAACAGAAAGCTTGCTTGCAAGTTCTGAAACAGTTGCAGGTGCAGGAACAACCGTAGCAGATGCAGCGCAGCTATCAGCTACAAAGATAGTTCATAGGATAACTGGAGCTAATGGCACAGTCGGCTGGAAGATGTCAGCTAGTATGCCAGTGAATTCAGTTCAAATCTTACTGAATACTACAGCTGGTGTAGCAAAGATTTATGCAGAGTCAGGCGGCACTGTAAACGGTGGTTCAGCAGATGCGGCTTTTTCTGCCTTAACAGGCATTAAACCGATTATTTGCATAAAAACAGCAGCATTAACTTATTTGTGTGCATAAAACATGAAAAAATTACTAATTGCCTTATCCTTACTTATACCGTCTATCGCTCTTGCTGAATTTCCGGGGATAGTTAATAGCTCACAAGCTACACTATACGGATCTCAGCAAGAGTCCGGCCCTTTAGCAATGGACACTAAGGGCAATCTTTACGCAAGAGTTATAGACGGAGGCTCCGGCCTGTCTCAGTCTGTTATTCCTGTTAGTAATAATACAAGCCTTAATGGGCTTGGCACAGCGCCTATAGGATACGCAAGGGCTACTACTGATGCTGCGGAGGCTGGGTCAACTACTACGGTTATTAACGCCACAGCGCATAGCGCTAGGGTAGGAGATGTTATTCAGTTTACTTCGGGAACTGCTACAAATTTAGATGCATGGTCTCCAGTAAGTGCAGTAACAGCAAATACCATAACTGTCTCGCATGCATTTCCCTCAACAGTAGCAGCCTCAGATGGTTTTTATATTTTACGACCGGGGCCACTTTATACATCAGATCCGAGATTGACAGGCACAGGGGCAGGGTTACAGGTTTCTATTGATTCTGGGTATCAGACCACAGCAAGTGGTATCCTTAAGTTAGAAGACGCAGCCCATACAACAGGGGATGCAGGGGTTTCAGCTTTAGCTGTTAATTTAGGAAGTGCAGCTTTTGCAGCAACCGGAGCAGCTAATGATTATGTACAGTTTATTCAAGATGCAGACGGCAGAACAGCGGTAAATCCATTCGGTGCTAATACTTCTAACTTTTGGAATGGTTGCGGAACTGCAACAGCTACAACATCAGACGTAGCAATTAAAGCTTCTGGTGGTGGTGGTGTAAGAAACTATGTAACTTCTGTCACTTGTGCTAGTTCAGATGCAGATAACGCAACTAATATAAATTTCAAAGACGGCTCTACAGTCGTGGCAGTAGGCGGTGTTAATCAGATGGCTACAACTTCAGCCGGAACATTCTCAGCAGTTTTTTCAACCCCGATTAGAGGCACAGCAGCAACAGCATTCAACTTCAATACAGCGGTATCAACATCAAGTGTTATTTGCTGTGCAACTGGATTTACAAGCTCAAACTAACCAATGAAAACCCTAAGCTATATAACTGAAGGAATGTACATAGCAGGAGCTGGATTATTATTTCTTATATTAATAATCCCATTAATGGCAGGGGCTTTTCTTTATTCGATTGCGGAGAGTAGGTTTGAATGACAATACTTTCCATAGCTCAAAGATGCGCCGAACGATTACAGATAACTAATCCGGCTACTTTTGTAGGATCATCAAACAATAACTATATCCTTCTATTAGCAATGATTAGAAGGGCTATAGATGAGATATCAAACGAGTTTGAATGGCCTGAACTTACAAGCTTTTATGAGTTTAAACTAATCGATGGGCAGACAAATTATCCGCTTCCCTATGACTTTGACAGAAGGATTAACGAAACTTTATGGAATAAGGATCAGCACTGGCCTTTAATCGGACCAGTAACAGCTCAAGTCTGGGAGCAGTACATTAATGGATTTATTACCACACTTCCACGCCAAAGATTCAGAGTAGTAGGGGCATCAGATAATCAATTTTATATTAATCCAACTCCTGACGGTTTAGACGGCCAAAGAATAGTTTATGAGTACATTAATAGATCAAAAGTCAGGCCAGTAGCATGGGCGGCTAACACTGCTTATACGACTTCAAGCTATGTCTGGTTTAACGGCTTAATCCTTAAAGGTGCTGTAAATGGAACATCAAACGCAGATGCCGGGCAACCTCCAGTTTATGGAATTGACAACACTACAAGATGGGATCCAATCCCTGATTATGTAGCAAGCCAAGTTTATTATAAGGAGCAATTAGTATATGCGAATTCTAAGGTATATAAAGTTACTACTTCGGGTCTTTCGTCGGCGAGTTCTCCGTCCGTTACTTCGGGATCTGAGACGCTAGGAACGGCAGTATTTGAATATCAGGCAACACCTTCAGCATGGGCAGGCGGTACATCCTATTCAGACGGTGATTATGCTGTAGCTAATTCTCATGCCCTTAAATGCATTCAGGATGGAACTTCAGGAAGATTAGCACCTAAGTTTTACGCAGTTTACGGAGCAGTTACCACCTCAACAGGTCAACTAGCACCTCCAACTATAACTAAAAAGATAGCTGACGGCGCAGGAACTTTAGTCTGGGATGTTTACGAAAATGAATACACAATTTCCGCTGATACAGATGAAGTAAAAATCAATGAGCAGATAATTATAGACGGTGCGTGCTGGAGGTTCTTACAAGCCAGAGGCTTTGAGTATGCAGAAGATAAAAGAATTGCAGATATTCAAAAAGAAGCGATTAAAGCGAATAAAATAGGAGCTTCTACAGTAGCAATGAACTATCAGGCTTATGCTTGGCCGTGGGCGATTGGCTGGTGGTCTTATCCTAGTGGTGACTATAACCCGCCGAGTTAAGTTTATGTTTAAGAAATATAACGAACAAAAAAGCAAAAAAGCATTCCTTGAAAAGATTGAACGAGACGAATCAGGCTGCTGGAATTGGAGTGCCTCCATGAAAAAGTTTGGTTATGGGCGTGCTAGCTATATGGGAAAACACGATCTCATGGCACATAGGGTATCTTGGATGATATTTCGAGGCGAGATTCCTAAAGGGCTATACGTCTGCCATAAATGTGACAATAGAAAATGCGTTAAGCCTTCACATCTTTTCTTAGGGACGCATGATGACAACATGAGAGACGGAGTAATAAAGAAACGTTTTTTAAGTGGTGAAAAAAGAAAGTTAGCTAATAACCCTAGAAAGGGAGAGGCTCACCATAATTCAAAACTTTCAGCCGAACAAGCTTTAAAAATTATTGAACTAAAGAAGGAGGGAAAAAGTTATACCGAGATCACATCTTTGATTGGTACTAATAGAGGAACGGCCTGCGATGTTGTATGCGGGCGCACATGGAGCCATGTTACAAACATTAACCCACCAAGTTAAACATGGCACAAGTACAGTTAAATCCAACGATTGAGCTAACACCTTATCAGAAGTATCAGCAGGCTTTATTAAAGTATCAGGCTCAAAATCCGCAGCTTAATGCTCAGTATGAAACTTATGGAGTAGCACCGCCAGCACCGACACAAACGGGGCCATTAGATCAAGGGGCAAAGATTGCAGCTACTTTAGCAGCAAAAAAAGCTGGCGCAGCACTTGCCTCACAATTTGGAGGGGCTTCAGCAGCTACTGCAGCAGGACAAACGGCAGGAACGGCAGGAGCAAGTATAGCTAATGCCGGGGCAGGGATAGGATTAAAAGGATCCGCAGCTGCAGCGCAAGCAGGAAGCACGCCGGGAATCACAACAGCAGGCACTTTAGGTGCTATGGCTCCTTTACTTGCAGCGGGCGTTGCAGCGTATACTGCTAAAGAGGGTTATGACGCCTATAAAAATAGCAAAGGAGGTTTTAAAGGTGGTATACAAGGCTGGAAAGATAGTAGTCCACTCGTAAAATACAATCCCGTACTCGCTTGGGCTCCTTTTGCCGGGGGTCTTTTAGGTCATAAATCAACAAAACAATACCAGCGTGAAAAATGGGGAGAACTTGCCAACTCTGCAAGTATACCAACTCAAAATTACGCTAACAGTTACCTTGATTATCTAAAATCAGATCAGGCAGGAATTGACGCACAATATCCAAACACATTTGAAGGAAAAAAAGAAGCTGGAACACTAAGGGCAGAGGATGTCTGGGGCGGTCATGGAATGTTTAAAACTTTCGGTGATGACTGGCTAGGAAAATACACAGAGGATCAAAGACGAGCAGTATCTAATGCCTTACTGGCTAACGATCTAATAAGAACTTCAAAAGGTGATCAGTACATAACAGATGAAGCAAAAGCAAAAGAACTTGCAGCTAATTCAATTCAAGCACTACTTGCAAAGCCAGTAAACAATCCTAACAGCCCCGGATTTAAGGACGGGAAAAGGATAAATCTTGGCACTAGATAAGACTTATTCTAAGACAATACCTCCGCCAGTGCTCGGATGGAACACGAAGGATCCGATATCTCAAATGGATCCGCTTTATGCTCCTGAAATAGTAAACTACTTTCCCGGTAATGGCGTAGTAAGCCTTAGAAATGGCTACACGCAGCATGTAAAGACAGCTAGCGGGGATGGATATTATACTCTTTCTGAGTATGTAAATAGTGCAGGCACTCACTTTTTAATAGCCTTTAATTTCACTGGCACACCTTACAACGTTACTTCGACAGGCACAGGAACCGCAATTACAGGTGGATTTGCTACTCAAATAGGTGAAACCTACACGGTAAATTTTAAAGGGCGACTCTTTGCTAAGGGCTATACTGATGCAGCTAATAGCGACATGCTATCTACAGACGGAACGGCGGCAACTAGGCCCGGATTCACCGGACCAAGTGGAGACGATAAAGACCTTTGGCGATTAACTACATATAAGGGCAGGCTTTACGCCTTAACTATTTCTGACGCTTCAATGTGGTATGGCGACTTAGGAGCTGTTACTGGAGCAATGACACAATTTGATCTTCAGTCAATTTTAACCTTAGGCGGCAAGCCGTGGTATATCGGACCATTTTCAATGACAGGTGGGGATATTACTCAAGAATATTTCTGCATAATATCTGAGCAAGGGGAAGTATTACTTTATGCTGGCGATTATCCAAGTGCTCCTAATTGGACTCTGGTTGGGCATTATTATATCCCAGCCCCAGTAGGGAGAAAATCATTTTTTAACTGGGGATCTGATATATTAATTGTTACTTATGAGGGGCTTGTCTCACTCCGTGAATACATAGGAACGCCGTTAGGACAATCTTATACATTTTTAACAGATAATATAGCTAGTGAATTTAAACAAGAGATCATAGATACGATTGCATACGGGTTTGGAAATTATATTACAGGAATTGTTTATCCAAAAGGACAATATTTATTAATTAATTTCAATTCTGGAGCACTGACACCTAATCAGTATGTAATGAATACGCAGACTAGGGCATGGACTAAGTTTTCAGGTCAATCAGCAATATGCTGGTCACTATTAAACAATTATTTATATTGGGGAGGCAGTGCAGCAAACAATAGTTCTTATGTGGCTTTAGCTGATAACGGATATAAGGATGTAGATCCTAATGATTCAGCCTTGACGCTGACACGCACAACAAAACTAAGATGCGCCTTCAACTATCTTGATAACCCTAACATGGTAAAAATCCCGACTGAGTGCGTGCCGATAGTGTACGAGTCAGAAAACTTGGATTTAACCCTAAATTGTGACGTTGATTATTCGAATAATACAGCTACATCCCAAAACACAACCACAGGGGACACCTCTTATAAGCTTTATGCAAACGTAAAATGTGGCCTAAAAGCCGATCCGGGCAAGGCTATATCTATCAGACTGGATGGCTCAGTTACTACAAAGAGGCGATCAATACAAGCTTTTGAGGTGTTTTATAAGGAGGGCGATATTCGCTAATGCTTAAACAACCTATCCAAGAATTTACGTTATTTATTAAAATTTACTATCGAGGGGAATAATTATGGCTATCGGACTCACTTCACAACCACCAAAAGCAAGATATACAAGACAAGAAAGGCAGGCTTTTAAGTCTGGGGCAATGCCAGATCCTAGAGCACCTAAAATGTCACAACCAGTACAAGCTCCGCAAAATATGCAGAGGGTAAGCCCCGGCATGTACCAAAATGAGCAGGGGCAAGTAACAAGAACGCCAAACGGCATGGCTCCGCAGGGTGCAAGACCACCAATGCCACAGCAGCCAATGCAGCAATTTGGAAACGGACAGCAGCAGTATAAGCCATTCTTGCCAGATCCCGGATTTAACGGAAATTATCAAATGGGCGCAGGATTTCCCGGAGGTTCACCAATGCAGGGATTTAATCCTAAATTTAGGGGGTACTAATGGCAAAAGGAAAAGGTGTCGGACTAACAAGCAAGCCTCCAAAGGCACAATATACAAGAGCAGAAAGACAAGCCTTTAAATCTGGGGCAGTAGCGGATCCAAGACAGAACAAACAGCCTAAATATCAGGGCTTAAACGACCAGCAAGCGCAAGTAGTAAACAATATCAATCAATCTGATATCGGACTATCTGGATTCAATAATCAGCAAATGCAGGGCGTTTTTGACGCTTATCAGACACCGTACACAGGGGAAGGATTGCCAGTATCTCCGTGGGAGCAAGGCCAGACAATCGAGCAGATGAACACTGAATACTATGACAAGGCATTATCTAATTATGATAGATCAATGCAGGATAAATATAAGCAAGAGGACGCAGACTTTGAACAGCAGATGTATAACCGAGGCATTCCGCTAGGCTCATCACTTTATAATACCTTAAAAGCAGAAACCCAAAAAACAAGAGATTCAGCAAGGCAAAATGCAATGGATTCTGCTTATTTTAATGCAGGCCAAAACGCTACAACTTGGAACAATTTAGGGACGCAGAATTTCCAGAATGCTTACGGCTATCAGATGGATCAAAGGAATAGGCCAGCATCAGAATACGCCACTATTCAAGGCTTAATCTCAGGAATGCCGGGTCAAAACTTAGGATATAACCAAGCTTTAGGACTTCAGGGCAATCAACAGGCACATGATAAATGGATGATGAAAAATACTCCAAGAGGCGGCGGCGGTGGAGGCGGAGGCCAGCCGCCAGTATGGGCGCAGTACGGCTTCACCAGCCCAATGGAGTATGACGCATATAAACAGCAACAGGCTAGAGATGCACAAAGCTGGGAATGGGCGAACAATCCGCAATACAAACAGCCTAAACAGCCAAGTCCTTGGACTGGATTTGCAGGAAGCATTATAGGCGCAGGGGTAGGCGGATGGGCGCAATCAGGATTTGATTGGTAATTTATGGATATACTTTCTTTACTAGCTGGCAATAACAACATGGAGCAGCAATATCTGGCTCAGGATCCGTGGTTTGGAGCCGCTAGAAATGTAGCACAAACACAATATGCACCTCCTAGAAATGACGCTGAAGCCTTTCTATTACCTTTTTTGCAAAATTCAATTTCTGGCGTTATGGCTGGATATGGTCGAGAAAATGCAAGAAACACAGCGTACCAAGATATTTCCAAGATGCTTGGCGGAACTTCTTACAAGCCTTCATCCTTAGTTAAACAGCTTGGACCAGATGGAATTGAAACAGAAGTCCCTCTGCAATACGGCCTAGAAGAAGCACCGGAAGGATTCAGCATTAAGACAGGACTTCAGGATCTACTACTCGCTAATTCAGCACAGCAGGCACAGATTGAGGCAGCAGCTAAGGCTCAGGAGTTAAAAGACAAGTTAGCAATAGAATCAAGTCAGCCATACTTGGAGAGTATCAGGCAACAAGAATTGGCAAAGGCTGAAGGCAAAGCACAGGGCGAAAGAGTACAAGGGGGACTAACTACTGATCAGCAGCTGAAGCTAGAAACAGACATAACCAACAAGCTCTCAACAGGTTCTGAAGCTCAGAAGGTTTTAGAAACTCAAAGTAAAGCAAAGCAAGTTCTTGAGGCTCTTAAGAAGGATGATCCTATACGTGCCGCAACTGCAATTTATGGCTTTGCAAAACTACTTGATCCTGACGGCGTAGTGAGAAAAGAAGATGGAACAATCGTTGCTAATCCCGGTGGACCAGCAGGCGCATTAGCCTCCTACTACAATACGTTACTGCAAAAAGGCCAGCTCACTGAACAGACAAAAAAATCAATGAAAGAAATAATCCCTTCATTAGTAAAAACTCAGTATGAAAGCTATGAGGCATTAAAAAATACCTTAATAGGTTCAGCAGTAAAGCAGGGCGCACGCAAAGAGATGATCGGCGCATTGCCTCCTATGGATATGCCTGTAAATGTTCCACCCGGCTATAAACTACAAAGGAACAAAACTACAGGGGAAACTAGGATTGTCAAACAATGAGCGACTGGGAAGATATAGCATATGGTCCAAGCGTTTCAGCAGACACCGGAGGCGATTGGGAAGATGTTAGTTACGGTGATCCGATTTCTACACAAAAAGGAATAGGCGAGCAGATATTCAATTTTATTGCCGGGGATGACGTAAAACCACCTTCAAGTATAGGCGAGGCATTTTCTAATCTTGGAAGCAATCTTACTTCCTCTGATTGGTGGCTAACAAGGCCATCGGGCGAGAGGTTATCAGCAGGCCAGGCAGTAGCTGGACCATTTTTAGCAGCTAATAATGCAATTAATCCTTTTGGTGATGAGACAGTTGCAGGGGGCAATTCAATAATAGATTTTCTGACTGGCAATCCTACTACTTACGATCAGAGACTAGCTCAAGCAAGAGGGATAGAAAGAAGCTTTGACGAGGCCGCACCAGTGCTATCGGGAACTTTAGACGTTGCCGGGGCTTTAAAACTTCCTACAAAAATAGGAACAGCACCCACAGCAATGGGAAGAATTGGACAGGCGGCAAAAGAAAGTGGTTTGTATGGCTTGTTATTTGGGGCTGGCGGTGGCTCAGAAGATGTCAATTTAACTGACAGAGTACAATCAGGTTTAACAGGCGGTGGCCTAAGCTATCTTTTGGGCGGCGGTTTAGGAACTACAGCTGAAGGCATCAGAAAAGTATTGGGAGAAGGCGATTTTGTTCCCGGTATTTCAAAAACACTAACACAAACACCAGAGCAGGAAGCAGCACAAATCTTAAGAGAAGCAGCAGAAAGTGATATAGTAAATCTAACACCAGATTTAGATAACCCGCTTTTCAAATATAGAACATTAGCAGAAGCCACTCAAAATCCTAATCTGGCACAGCTTGAACAGTCTTTAGGCAAATCAAGCCCTAAGATGAACGATCTTTTAAATGCAAATCTTCAAAATAGACAACAGCAACAAAAACTTGTACTTAGCAATTTATCCGAGCAGCCAATAAAATCAGCGGAAGCGGGAGGCGAGACATTAAGAGAGCTTATTGAGCCGAAAGCAGTAGCGGCAAAGGAAACAATAAAAAATATTTTTGATTCTATAGACCCTAACGGACAGGTGCCTATGGTGAGCTTAAGATCATCCTTTAATAAACTTGCTTCTAACTCTTATAAAGCTGGCGGTATGCCTTCGCAAATTGCGGGTTTACTGGAAGAAGTTAATAAAAAGGTTCAGATTGGAGACATATCAGGAAAACCCAAGATTCAAACCTATGATTATATGAAGGCCCTAAGAGAGAGGGCGCAGGATGCATGGGTGCAATTAAAAAATTTCGATGATGCCAAAGGTGCTGCCGTAGCAAATGACCTTGTAAAAGAAATAGACCGATCTATAGACAAGGCTGGAAATATGGGACTGATGAAACCAGCAGACATTGAGAGATTTAAAGCTGGGAAAAAAGCCGCTGAACAATACTTTGACACATATGGAGCAAAGGGCGCAGGGAATATTATTTCTAAAATGAAAGAGGGGCAATACTTAAGCAAAGCTTCTAATGTAGTCCAGAATACTTTTGATGGATCAGCAGAGGGTACTAGAAAAATATTAAGAGCTATAGGTGACAGCCCTGAAGAATTAGACAAAGCAAGAGGATCGGTAAGGGATCTACTTTTCAGAATGGCGGAAGATAATGACGGTATTATCAGCCCCGGAAAATTCAGAACAAATCTTAGAAAGTACAGAGAAGGTATAAAAGCAACTGTAGGAAATAAAGCACTCTTTGAAGCTGATCATTTAGATACTTTAGATGCACTTTCTTATGAACTTTCACTATTAGATCCACAGTCCAGCAAATCAGTAAAGCAGATGGCATACACCGCCAGCAGGGGACAGCCTACAACAGCTCAAGCTTTAATGTCCAAAGATGTGGCTAAACGCTTTCTTGGTGGCACTGTAGGCAAATTAGATGAATGGTTTACAACCAGCAGAAAAGAGAAAGTGGATGCTATTCTTGCGGATGCGCTGATAAGTCCTCAGAATGCTCGTACATTGATCGATACCTCGCCAAAGTCGATCTCCAATTATCTTGAGAAGCTTCAAAAAAAATCTTCTTTGCTTGCAAAGCCTGCTCCAATGATCGGACGCGCGACCGGGAGTTTATCCACGCCACAAAAAAGATCAGATTCCCAAGAAGAAGTAACGATGTCCACATCCTTCAATACTAAACTGGATCAAGCCCTTACTCAAGCGGAAAAGGAAATAGCTATGAAAGCACCTGAAATCATTAGTGTTAAACGTACTTCTAGTAAACCCCTAGCTGAAACTTTTATAGAAAAAGAGGAAGGAGGCCAGCAGCTAAAGGCGTATCCACCACCAGCAAAAGGATCTGGAGTTACTGTAGCCAGAGGTGTCGATTTAGGCCAGCACTCAGAAAAAGATTTAGAAAATATGGGCGTATCTCCAAAAGTAATAACTAAGGTCAGGAAATATCTGGGAGCTAAGGACGCAACAGCAAGAAAGTTACTAAAAGAAAAGCCGCTAACACTTACTAAAGCAGAAGCAGATGAACTAGATGAAGCAGTTAAGAATGATATTTTTGGAACAGTAGAAAGCAAGCTTAAAGATAAAGGCGTGACACTTTCCAAACTTCCTGAAGAAGCTCAGGCGGTAGTTAAGTCACTCGCATGGAATTTTGGAAAAGGACTAGATCAATCAATCCCTACAATCTGGAAAGCAATTGTAAATAAAGACTGGGCGAAAGTTCAAGATTTATTAGTAACTACAAAATGGAAGCAGCCAGAACTTTTAGCAAGACGTAAGCGAGAAGCTGAATTACTGAGTAGGATAGCATGACCGATCCGATCTTCTACTCACCTACACAGGTTTATATTAATAAGCCAGCTAATGGAGGGGTGGAGACGTGCAAACTAGAAACATACGCAGCATCTTATGCAATAGGAAACAATCAAGTTTTAATAGGCGGTGTTACTGGTAAAAGAATAAGAGTAATGGGATACGCTACTCAGTCATTAACATCTACACAGGGCGGTTATTTTATAACTAATGGTTCAGGCGGAACTGTTTTAAGTTATTTCGTGTCGCCTCCATCTACCTTACCTCCGATGCTCTTTCCTATAACGGATAGCGGTTATTTTGAAACAAGTACCGGGACGGGTTTATATGCAAGTGTAACAACAGCATCCATTTATTTTAGTATTTTTTATATAGTTTACACACCATGAGCGAATATTCTAACGGAGCATATAACAAAATCGGTGAAGCTATCAAAGAGATGGCAGACAAGCAGGACACGATTGAGAATGTTCTAGTTAAAGGGTTTAACGAATTAAAGGAAACAATGAATCATGGGCATAACGCAATAGCAGATGAAATCAGGAAAGTAAGAGAGATTGGAAGCCTGCCGATTCCATTAGTAGAAAAATTACTAGACCACAACAACAGCATGAACAATAAAAACTCAGATAAAGTTTATAAAGTGATAATTGTTTTTTTAATAGCAGCTTTAGGAGTCAAAACATTTTTACCGCAAATACTAGGTGGATAAAGGATTAATATTATCTATAGAAATTTTGGCGTGTATGTTTTTGAGTGTGATTTTTATTATTGAGATTTTGTTATGATTCAAGGATTAGATTTGCTCGCAGGGGCAACATATAAAAAGGAGGTGACAAAGGTATCTGGCCAGTTCGCAATCGGATTGTTTGCGGAAACCTTTGGGAACGCCTTTCCGGTTGCGGAGGAAGCCTTAAAAAAGGGCTGTAAGCTAATCAGAATACAATTATTATGGTCAGACTCTCATCAATTTGGTGATAGAGATATTAAGAAAGTAAAACAACTAGCATCTAAGTATAATACTTTAGCTAACAAATATCCTGCGGCAGATGTAAGATTAAGCCCATTTTGTGAACACAATCTGGGAAATCCTGACAAGTACCTCGACATAGCGCAATTAGCAGCCCCGAATTGCACTATTGTTAATACTCCGTGGAAAGGGGCTTTTTCTAAGAAGTACATTAATGAGATACACGGCGATCATGCAAAGCCTCAAGGTAGGTATCATTACTCTTTTGATGGAACTGAGGTAACAAACGAAGATGTTGAAGCGTACAAGAAAAAGTATGGAGATGCAGAGGTCTTTTTCATGTGGACTTCACGCTTTAATCTAAGGTGGTCAGAAAAGGATAAGACAAGCAGGCCGCAGAGAATTAAGGAATCAAATCAGAGAAAGCCATCTAAGGAGTTCATAGATTCTATTGCCTATCTTTTTACAGATAAGGGAAATTACAGCCTAGATAAGAAAACACTCTTGAAAAGCCATAGTGAGAGGCATTCGGCAACGGATAAAAAAGGTGACAAACTACTTTTTATAACCCCTACAAAAGCTAAAGAAATAGTTTTAAAAAGGGCGGGTAAGGTTATCGGAAAGCTTCCGTATTATGGAGGTTTTGAAGATGGACGACACCGTTATTATGCGCCCCAAATGGCATATAAATACGGTCGTGATGTCGAGGTATTTATAAATAATCAAAAACTTGGGGTTGTAAATTGTGGATTTCGCTCTCCACCTTATAGATGAAATATGTTATATAAATTCCATATAGAAACTAACTAAAAGGAGACTATGAAACTCATTGAAATAGGGCAAAAATTCGGCAAATTAACGGTAGAAGCATTTGTGTGTCGCAAGGTTACAAGCAGTCGAAAAAGTAAAGTCTGGAAGCTCCGCTGTGAATGTGGAAATGAGGTTATTAAAACATCTTCCGATCTTAGTAGGAGAGATAGGAAATTTGAGCGATCTTGTGGGTGCTATGAGGCTGATAAAGAGATGCCAAGACTATCTAGAAGACATGGTTTATACAAGCACCCTAATTATAATTCGTGGCGTTGTATGATGAGTAGGTGTTATCGCGCTAACGATATAAATTATAAAGACTATGCAGGGCGGGGAATAAAAGTATGCGCTAGATGGCATGACTTTAATACTTTTATAGATGATATGGGCGTTAGGCCAGAAGGCTATACGTTGAACAGGATCGATAATGATAGTGACTATGAGCCAAACAACTGCGAATGGGCATCAATAGCAAAACAGAACAGAAATCGCAGAAATACAGTTTATATTGATATTGGCGATAGGATACTGACTCGCCATGAGGCTTGTAGAATTTTTGGAACATATAATCAAGCCGTAATAGAAAAATCTAGAAAATATGGAATTTCACAACAAGAAGCATTTAATGAAATTGTTTTAGAAAGGGGGTTAAGACCTGAGTATAGAGCAAGATAAAGAAATAGTCCGTTATTACGAGGTAGATTTTTCAAAAGAGAAATTTCCACAGCGTGAAAAATCTCTTTATGACTGGAAAGAGATTACTAAAGGTCTATCAGTTGAGGAGCTTTTAAAGCTTAAGGAGCAGATAGAGAAAGATATTTTTAACAAAATAGGGAGTTAGATATGTTTAAACTTTTATCAAAATTACAGCCATACTTAGGCATAATTGCGATTGTTTACCCTGCGATCCAAGCGTTCGCAAAGACTAAGGGTTACAATCTGCCTGATTTTGGCGATATCGGAAACGTAATCAGCCAAGTTGGTGGAACTGCATTAGTAGCTAAGTCAGAGAAGATTTAGTAGACAAGCCATTAATATTCTGCCATACTCTTTTTATGGCGTTTAAATTCTTATTGCCATCGTTACATTCAAGTTATCTGCCCTAGCGGCAGCACTAATATTCTTGCGTCTTAGGGCGCACAATCACATTTAATATATTTTTTGTCGGGGAGTGGGAAAGTCTGGAGTTTCCGCCCGTTTTGGAAACGGGAGGCCGCTGGTTCAAATCCAGCTTCCCCGACCATTTTGGAAGGGCCACCCGATTGGCGAAGGGCGCGGTCTTGAAAACCGAGAGGCTGTAACAGGCATGTGAGTTCGACTCTCACCCCTTCCGTATCGGGAAGATTGCTAGAGTGGTAATAGGCTTGGTTGCTAACCAAAGGCTAGGGCGAAAGCCCTACGCAAGTTCGATCCTTGCATCTTCCGAAATTAAGCCGGATTGGTGGAATTGGCATACACGCTGGTCTTAGAAACCAGTTTTTGGGAGTTCGAGTCTCTCATCCGGTACGCTCCTGTAGCCCAACGGCAGAGGCACGAGACTTAAGATCTTGTAAGTGTAGGTTCAAATCCTATCGGGAGCATAAGGGAAAGACCGTAGGACGGGGCCGTGACTGTAAATCACTTGCAAGAAGTTTCGATTACTTCCTTTCCCAATTTTTGGTGTATATGCTGGAATTGGTAGACAGGGCCGACTGTGACTCGGTTATTTGAGAGTTCAAGTCTCTCTATACACCCCATATCAATACATAGATCCTTATTTATTAATCCCATTTAGCATCAGTTAGCACCTTAACATTAGGAACTAAGCCACGCCACGCCTTAACCCAATCTCCACGCCTTGCATTTTGAGTTACTATCCCAATCCGGCATATTGCAGGGCTTAAATTTCTAGTTGTCAGAAGAATACCTCGATCTAAATTAGCAATAGCATAAGACGGCATATTTTCTAAAGCTCTGAAGTAAACAAAATCCTCATCTGATGGAATGTAAACTTCTGGCTTTAAAACGTGGAGATTCTTACCG